>ERZ780207.5-NODE-5-length-284870-cov-21.810509_pt1 | contig 284870 bp, 266 predicted proteins | sample MGYA00510977_ERZ780207 | MGnify/ENA primary metagenome ERZ780207 (study PRJEB29588, sample SAMEA2151383) | human gut metagenome | biome: human gut; feature: human-associated habitat; material: faeces | place: Denmark | collected 2008/2010 ...
ATGCCACCTTGCCAAGGTGGAAGTCGCGGGTCCGAATCCCGTCTCCCGCTCCAAAAAAAAATGACAAACACATCAAGTGCTTGTCATTTTTTTTTTGGCGGGATCAGGGATCGAACCTTGCACAATAATATAAAAATAAATAATAATGAAGTAAGTAATATATCGTACTTTGTTATTAAATAAAGTATGTGTGCAAGGTTCGGGCGCAGCCGCCGTTGTGCTGTTAGCAAAACATATAAATATAGTATGCAGCGTTCCGCTGTTAATCAAAGAAATTTACAATGCATAGGCTATCCCGTCTCCCGCTCTATAAAGGCGCAGCCCGCCGCTCAGTTGTCAGACTGACGAAAAGATAAAGTTTGCAGCGATATGAAGTTTATCACAGTAACACACAATGCATAGGGAGCGTCCCGCGATGTATATCAAACAACCTTGTTTTTTGACGTTTATTTAACGTGGTTGTTTTTTCGTTTCAAATCGTAAACCGTGAAAAGCGGTGGTTTTTGGAAAGAACAGGGCGATTTTATGCATTTACGTTTGGTATTTCTCAAAAATCGGCTGTTTTGATTTACTAAAATCAACGCTTGACGAATATTAAGTAAAAACGCGCCGAAATAAATTTATTTTTTAAAGAAAATGCACTTTTTTCCTTTACACAATTAAAGAATAAAAGTATAATGAAACTGAAATAAAACGATAAGGTGAATTATGATAGATAAAAAGATTACCGACGATATGCTCAGTGAACTTTACAGCACGCTTGCGTCATTGCAAACCGCAGACGACGTGAAAACGCTTTTTGAAGATCTTTGCACGTATAAGGAAATTGAACAAATGGCACAGCGTATTACCGCGGCAAGGCTCTTGCTGGAAGGAAACACTTACGCTCGCGTGATTGAGCGCACCGATATTTCTTCGGCGACTTTATCGCGCGTTTCGCGTTGCATACAGCACGGTAGCGGCGGATACAAGAAATTTATCAAGACGGAATAATTGACAGTGTTTATTGTCATATTGACACAATGAAATCATTAACGGAATTATATAAAATCGGCGCGGGTCCGTCATCGTCGCATACGATGGGTCCCGAAAAGGCTTGCAAGATTTTTGCCGAAAATTACAAGGACGCCGATTCTTTCAAAGTCATACTATACGGCTCGCTCGCAATGACGGGCAAAGGGCACGGCACCGACCGTATCGTTATTTCCACGCTCAAAAAACCGACGGAAGTCGTTTTCAACACCGAAGAAAAGGATATCCCGCACGAAAACACGATGGATCTTATCGCATTATCGCACGGAAACGTCATTGACAGATGGCGCGTTCTGAGCGTGGGCGGGGGAGCAATCGAAATCGTCGGGCGCGGAAAGTACGATCCCCCCGAAGTTTACGACCTCAATTCGTTTTCTGAAATCGCGGCGTACTGCAAAAAACACAGAATCCGTATTCCCGATTACGTTGAAAGGGTTGAAGGACCTGAAATTTTCGATTATCTGAAAAAAATATGGGCGCAAATGAAGGACACCGTGCAAAACGGGCTGGACGCCTCCGGCACGATCCCCGGCGGTCTTAATCTGCAACGAAAGGCGAAGTTCCTTTTCAGACAACGCCATATCGACGAAAGTCCCGAAACGCGTGAAAACAGGCTTGTGTGTGCGTTCGCGTACGCCGTGAGCGAAGAAAACGCGTGCGGGCATACGATCGTAACCGCGCCTACGTGCGGTTCGTCGGGCGTCGTACCCGCGGTGCTTACTTATATGCAGGACAAACGCGGCTTTTCCGACAAGGAAATCGTCAGGGCGCTTGCGACGGCGGGCATCGTCGGAAACATTGTCAAACAAAACGCAAGTATTTCGGGCGCGGAATGCGGGTGTCAGGCGGAAATCGGCACTGCGTGCAGTATGGCTTCCGCCGCTCTTGCGGAACTTTACGATATGGATCTGGAACAGATCGAATACGCCGCGGAAGTCGCGATGGAGCATCATCTTGGGCTTACGTGCGATCCGATTTTCGGGCTTGTGCAAATCCCCTGCATCGAAAGGAACGCCGTTGCCGCAATGCGCGCGATAAACGCCGTATCCCTTGCAAACTTTTTGACCGAAACAAGAAAAATTTCTTTCGATATGGTTGTCGAAACGATGTACGAAACGGGCAAGGATCTGAAAAAGAACTATCGCGAAACCGCAACGGGCGGGCTTGCGAAACTTTATCACGAGGAGCACGATGAATCCAAAGACGCTTGACGACGGACGGGAAGTAATTTTTCGTTTTGCCGAAAAATCCGACGCAAAAGAAATTCTTTCCTACCTTAAAAAGGTAGGAAGCGAGACGGACTTTTTATCGTTCGGGTTCGAGGGCGTTGGTTCGGACGTACAAAAGGAAGAAGAAATCATCACTCGTTTTGCCCGCGCGACGACGTCGGCGATGATCGTGGGGACTCTTTCCGACAGGATAATTTCAATCGGCACTCTGTCCGCAAACGCCACAAGCAGGTTTTCTCATAACGCAGAAGCCGGGATAAGCGTGCTGCAAGAATTCTGGGGCAAAGGAATCGGCGCGCACCTTATGAATTTAATCCTTGAATTCGCGCGGACGACGAAGCACGTCAAAAACGTTCATCTGACGGTAATCGACGAAAACGACAGGGCGATGTCGCTGTACGAAAAGACGGGGTTTAAGGTCGTCGGGCGATACAAAAACTTTTCGTTTGTTGACGGAAAATACCGCGACGCGATAATAATGGAAAAAGAAATCTGAAATATTTTAATTGCGACAAACCACCTTTATGGTGGTTTTTCTTTTTTGAAAAGAATATCCGCCTTTATTTTTGCATATTCTTTCGTATGTTTTTGGATGAAATCAAAAAATCGTTGAAAATTGAAAATATGGAATTCGCGTCGCCCGTCGTAACCGTTTTCGGAAAAATCGGCGCGGCAATCGAGGGACACAAAGGTCTGTTGTATTTTTCGGACGAAGAAATCAGATTTAAGGTAAAAAGCCGCATACTTTCGGTATCCGGCAAAAATTTGTCGCTTGTCGAGACGAGCGAGCGCGACGCCGTAATATCGGGAATCGTCGAAAAGGTGGACTATGTATAGGTTTTTTGACGAAGTAACCGTTTCGGGCGCGTCGAAATCGACCGTCATAAATAAACTTTTGCAGAAAAACGTCAGGATTTTTCGCGCTGAGTGTCAGGAAAACGGCATTAAATTTCGCATAAAACCTAACGACCGTCAAAAAGTAATTGAAATATTCGACGCGATATGCTATAATTACAAAATAGTTAAAGGTATCGACAAAAATTCGGTTTTCGGATTTTTGCAACGCCGATGGGCAATCGCCGTATTATTCGCGCTGATTGCGGTAATGTTCGCGCTTATTCCGCGGTACGTTTACACCGTGTCCGTCGACGCCCCGTCTTATCTTTACGACGAGGTTAAGGGCGTTTTAACGGAATCGGGCGTGAAACGGTGGGAAAAAACGTCGGACGTTGACGCAAAAAATGTCGAAAGGCGCATAAGCGAAATCGACGGCGTGTCGTTTGCGGACGTGAAAGTTTCGGGCAGCACCGTATACGTGAGCGTTCGTCCGTCGCTTAAAAAAGCCGAAATCGTCGACGTACAAAAGGATATCCCGGTATATTCGGCGGTCGACGCCGTGATAACGCGGCAAATCGTGTTTTCGGGCACACCCGTATACAAAGCGGGCGACAGCGTGAAAGCCGGCGACGCACTGATTTTTCCGTACGTTACGTCGGGCGAGGACAACCTGCCAACGGGCGCAAACGGCGAAGTTTTCGGGATAATCGGATATTCCGCAACGGTTTCATACGGCGGCTCTATGACGACCTATGAAAAAAACGGAAACAGCAAGACGTACAGGGTTGTCGATTTTATGGGGCTTACGGGAAAAATGCCGAAAAGCCCGTATAAATTGTACGAAACGCGAACAAGAAAGGTCGAATGCGGTTTTCTGATTCCGCTGGGCTTTTTGGAAATTACCTTTGACGAAATCGTCGGAACCACAATTTCTTTGCCGTACGAGCAGGCGAAAGACGCCGTGATAAAGCGCGCGTCCGAACAAGCCGAAAAGGTCGTACCCGAAGACGCAAGGGTGATCCGACGCGAAATCAACGAAGTTGAAGCGGGCGGCGTGTATTACGTTACCGCCACGGTGTACGCCGAAGGACGTATCGACGCTTCACGATAAAGAGGTTATATATTATGCGAAAAAAAGAACGAAAGACCGCTCCGCCGGAAACCGTTTTGAACGCCTCGGAGAACGAATCGGGACAAAGCAAACTTGTTGCCTTGTCATTCTCGATACTGCTTCTTGTCGCGCTTCTTATCTGGGTTTTCATCACGCTTTGGTTTTCGGGCGGAAATTTTAAGGGCGCGTTCACGGGGAAGGAAACTTTAAGCACGATTGCGCTTATCGGCGTATTGCTGTTTCTGCTTGCTGCGCTTTATGCGTTTTCATACAACAACGCACCCGAAAAATCCCGCGTCAAGGTGCTGATTCTTATCGGCGTCGTGGTGCTTATTTCCACGATACTTTGCACGATTTGCGCCGACGTTCTGAACGTTTACGCAATGCCGATATCCCTTTGCGCGGTTTTATTGTGTCTTCTTGTCAATATGAAGGTCGCACTTGCCGGCAACGTCGTGTTGTCGCAGATTCTTCTTATCGTATTTATGATAAAAACGCCGTTTTCGTCGGAAGCGATGACGAATCTTGCGGCGTCGATTTTCTGCAATACGATGAGCGGTTTCGTGCTGCTGTTCCTTTTGTCAAGGAATTATACGCGCATTAAATTTATCCTTGTCGGGCTTATCGCGGGGCTTGTCATGTCGCCTTTTGCGGCGATCGTCACCGTTGCGGCGCACTCGACGGGGATCGATATTCTGTACAACTCGATTTGGGTTTTCGTCGCGAACGTGATAAGCGTCGTTCTGTATATGCCGCTTTTGCCGATTTTTGAAAGTATTTTCAATATGGTGACAGACTTTAAGCTGGACGAACTTTGCTCGTTCTCGCAACCGCTCTTAAAAAGGTTGTCGGTTGAGGCTCCGGGCACGTTCAACCACAGTCTGATTGTCGGTAACCTTGCCGAAAACTGCGCCATCGCTGTCGGTGAGAATCCCCACCTTGCAAGGGCGGGCGGATATTATCACGACGTCGGCAAACTGAAAAATCCCGAGTTTTTCGTCGAAAACCAGATGCGCGGCATCAACCCCCACGACGAACTTATCCCCGAAGTTTCGGTCAGTATGATTACGAAACACACCAAAAACGGCGCGGCGCTTATCAGGGAAGCAAGACTGCCCGAAGAACTTGCACAGATTGCACTGCAACATCACGGCACTTCGCCCGTAAACTATTTTTATTACAAAGCGCAAAAAATTACCGAAGGTAATCTTGCCGACGACGAATACTGCTACGACGGGCCGAAACCTCAGACGAAAATCGCCGCGATCATTATGATTTGCGACACGATCGAGGCGGCGGCGCGCGCGGTCGCTCCCGACTCCCGCGAGCAGCTTATGGACCTTATCGACAATCTTGTCAAAGACAAGCTCGACCACGGTCAATTTGACGAATGTTCCATCACGATGAACGATATCCGCCTTATCAAAGAAACGATTGCGGACATTCTTCCCAGCGTCAACCACGCCCGCATAAAATATAAGAAATAATGCTTGAAATTTACAACGCCGACAAGGAAAGCGAAAAACTTATCAAAAAAGTTTATAAAGCCGCGCTGAAATACTTTTCGCAAAAGGATATTTTCGAGGTTGAAATCGAAATCGTCGATAAGGACGAGATTCAAAGCATCAACAAAGAAGCGCGCGGCGTGGACGCCGTTACCGACGTTTTAAGTTTTCCGAATCTGGAAATTTGCAAAAACCTTCCCGTGAAGAAAAGCGATTTTCCGCTGGACGTCGATCCCGATTCCGGCAAACTTCTGCTTGGCGAGACGGTCATGTGCATGGATAAGATTCTGGAACAGTCGGAAGAGTTCGGCACGACGCCCGAAAGGGAAGCGGGATATTTGTTTTTGCACAGTCTATTGCACCTTTTCGGATACGATCACATGGAAGACGACGAAAAGGCGGAAATGCGGGAAAAAGAAGAAGATATTCTCAAAACAATAGGATTATCGAGATAACGGAAATAATACACAGGAAAATAATATGAAAGTCGGATTTATTACAATCGCAGGAAAACCCAACGCCGGCAAAAGCACCCTTCTGAACGCTATGGTCGGCGAAAAAGTCGCAATCGTGAGCTGGCGTCCGCAGACGACGCGCAACAAAATCACGGGAATCGTGAACGGCGACGATTATCAGCTTGTTTTCACGGACACGCCGGGGCTTCACAACAGCCGCAACAAACTGGGCGATTACATGATGAAAAGCGTTTCTACCGCGCTCGAAGGCGTGGACGCAATATTGTACGTCGTCAACGGCGACAAAGGTTTCGACGACTTCGATAAGAAGTTTCTGGACGAGCACCTTGACGGCAAAACTCCCGTCGTGGTCGCGCTCAACAAAACCGACGTCGTCACGAAAGAAAAGATTTTCAAGCAGTTGGAAGGCTTGCAGCAATACGACAAAATCAAAGCCGTCGTGCCCGTGTCCGCAAAGAAGGGCGAGAACGTCGACGAAGTAATCAAACAACTTGTCGCGCTTATGCCCGAAGGCGAAAAAATGTACGACGACGACGTTTTCACCGACAAGACAATGCGCTTTATGGCGTCGGAAATTATCCGCGAAAAGGCGTTGAAACTCCTTGAAAAAGAGATTCCTTACGGCATCTGCGTGAACATCAATAAATTTGAAATGCGCGAAGACGGCAGTATGTACGACATCGACGCCGACATCGTTTGCGAAAAGGATACGCACAAGCCCATTATCATCGGCAAAAAGGGCGAAATGCTGAAAAAAATCGCGACTTACGCCCGTCAGGATATCGAGGAAATGTGCGGCGAACAGGTCTATCTCACGCTTTGGGTAAGGGTGAAAGAAGACTGGCGCGACAGCGATTACCTTCTGAAAAATCTCGGCTACGATAAAAAAGATATTTAATTTTCAAAATATTTTTGTTTTCCGCGCATAAGTTTTCGCGTTCTGCGCAAGTTATCGTCAGTGAGGGCTTGTATGGACGCAAAAAATGTTTCGTGGAAGTTGTTTGAAAAAACGGGTTCGCCCGCCGCTTATATGTTTTTCAACGCAATATGCGGCGACGAACGAAAATCGAAAGACGATGGAAGAGAAACTGAACGCGCTTTGCGTAAGGGTTGTCGATTATAAGGACAACGACAGGTTAATCACACTTTGCACTGCGGAGAAGGGCAAAATTCTGGTGAAAGCGACGGGCGTCAAAAACCCGAAAGCGAAACTGAAATTTGCTGCTTCTCCTTTGTGTTTCGGGGAATATATCGTCGTCGAAAACAAGGGACGATATACCTTGAAAGGGTGCGAAGCGTACGACAATTTTCAGGACATTGTTTTTGACCTTAAACGCTATTACGCAGGGTTTAGCGTGCTGGAATGGTTGGATAAACTGTCGGAAAATGCAGATACCGACACCGTCAGGGCGTTGCTCATCGTCGGCACAGAAGCATTGAAAGAACTTGCCTACGACGTTGACGTTCCGCCCGAAAACACTATGCTGAAATTTCAAAACGCTCTTCTTGAAACGACGGGTTACGCGTTGAATTTTCATACGTCGGCGATAAGTGGAAAGAGCCTTGAAAACGACGACAAAGTCTGCTTTGATTATTATTCGGGCGCGGTTGTCGAGTTTTCGGAAAGGAGCCTTAATTACGTTACTTTCACAAAAAACGACGTCGCGATAATTCAGGGAAAAGCCACGGGAAGCGACGCCGAAATCAGACGGATTCTCATTGAAATTTCGGGCATTTTGTCATTTTTCACGGGCATAAAGAAAAATTATTCTTTTGAAGAATTCCTTAAACTTTGATATTTTTTCCTTTTTTTATATAAAAAAAGCCGAAAACCCCCTTTTTCGATTGCATTTATTTTTTATTTGTTATATTATTTTATAGCATTAAATTGTAATTAAAATCGTTTGGAGGTTTTTATTTTATGAAAAAGTACGTTTATCTTTTCACCGAAGGTAACGCCAACATGCGTGAACTTCTCGGCGGCAAGGGCGCAAACCTCGCGGAAATGACCAACATCGGTCTTCCCGTTCCCCAGGGTTTCACCATTTCGACCGAAGCTTGCACGCAGTACTACGAAGACGGCAAGAGAATCAATGACGATATCCAGGCCGAAATCATGGACTACATCGAAAAACTCGAAAACATCACCGGCAAAAAATTCGGCGATAAAGAAAATCCCCTTCTCGTATCCGTTCGTTCGGGCGCTCGCGCTTCGATGCCCGGTATGATGGACACCATTCTTAACCTTGGTCTTAACGAAGAAGTCGTTGAAGTCCTTTCCGCAAAATCGGGCAACCCCCGTTGGGCATGGGACTGCTATCGTCGTTTCATTCAGATGTACTCCGACGTCGTTATGGAAGTCGGCAAAAAGTACTTTGAAGAACTCATCGACAAAATGAAAGCGAAGAAGGGCGTACAACAGGATATCGACCTCGACGCAAACGACCTTAAAGAACTTGCAAATCAGTTCAAGGCGGAATACAAGGCAAAAATCGGCAGCGATTTCCCCTCCGACCCGAAAGAACAACTTTTCGGCGCAATCAAGGCTGTTTTCAGAAGCTGGGACAACCCCCGCGCAAACGTCTATCGTATGGACCACGACATTCCTTACAGCTGGGGCACTGCGGTCAACGTACAAATGATGGCTTTCGGTAACATGGGCGACGATTGCGGCACCGGCGTTGCGTTCACTCGTAACCCCGCAACCGGCGAAAAAGGTCTTATGGGCGAGTTCCTTATGAACGCTCAGGGCGAAGACGTCGTCGCAGGCGTTCGTACCCCGATGCCCATCAGCCAGATGGCGGAAGTCCTTCCCGACGTTTACAAACAGTTCCTTGACGTCTGCAAGACTCTTGAAAGCCACTACCGCGATATGCAGGATATGGAATTCACCATCGAACGCGGCAAACTCTTCATGCTTCAAACCAGAAACGGCAAGCGTACCGCTGCCGCCGCTATCCGTATCGCTTGCGATCTTATCGACGAAGGTATGATCAACGAAAAGGAAGCGCTCCTCCAAATCGACGCAAAAACTCTCGATATGCTTCTGCATCCCCAGTTCGACGCGGCAGCCCTTAAAGCGGCTGACAAAAACAACGTCGTCGGCAAAGGTATCGCGGCGTCTCCCGGCGCAGCGGCAGGCACTATCGTTTTCACCCCCGAAGAAGCCGTCAGACTCGGTCAGGCGGGCAAGAAAGTCGTCCTCGTACGTCTTGAAACCTCTCCCGAAGACATCGAAGGTATGAAATACGCGCAAGGTATCCTTACCGTTCGTGGCGGTCAGACCTCCCACGCGGCGGTTGTCGCCCGCGGAATGGGCACCTGCTGTGTTTCCGGTTGCGGCGACATCAAAATGCACGAAGCCGACAAATTCTTCGAACTCGGCGGAAAAGTCTTCCACGAAGGCGACGACCTCTCCCTTGACGGAAGCACCGGTAACATTTACGACATCGCAATCAAGACCGTCCCCGCAGATCCCAACAGCGGTTACTTCGGAAGAATTATGCACCTTGCCGACAAATATAAGGCAATGGACGTCCGCACTAACGCTGACACCCCCGCCGACGCAAAACGCGCTGCCGAACTCGGCGCACAAGGCATCGGTCTTTGCCGTACCGAACATATGTTCTTCGGCCCCGGCCGTATCGACAAGTTCCGTGAGATGATTTGCTCCGAAACCGTCGAAGAACGCAGAAAAGCCCTTGATAAGATCGAACCTATGCAGCAGGCTGACTTCGAAGGTCTTATGGAAGCCCTTGAAGGACATCCCGTTACCATTCGTTTCCTCGATCCGCCGCTTCACGAGTTCGTTCCCACCGAAGAAAAGGACATCGAAGAACTTGCAAAAGCGCAGGGCAAGACCGTTGAAGAAATCAAAATTATCTGCAATTCTCTGCACGAATTCAACCCGATGATGGGACATCGCGGATGCCGTCTTGCGGTAACGTATCCCGAAATCGCCGAAATGCAGACGAAAGCAATCATCAAGGCTGCAATCGCAGTACAAAACCGTCATCCCGATTGGAACGTCGTTCCCGAAATCATGATTCCGTTGGTTTGCGAAATCAAGGAACTTGCTTTCTGCAAGAAGACCGTCGTCGAAACCGCCGACGCTCTCATCAAAGCAGCAGGTAGCAACCTTAAATACGAAGTCGGTACCATGATCGAAATCCCGCGCGCGGCACTTACCGCTGACGAAATCGCAAAAGAAGCCGAATTCTTCTGCTTCGGTACCAACGACCTTACGCAAATGACCTTCGGTTTCAGCCGCGACGACGCAAGCAAATTCTTGCCTTCGTACTACAAGAACAAGATTTTCGAGTCCGATCCGTTCGCACGTCTTGACACCACCGGCGTAGGCAAACTTATGGATATGGCTGTCAAAATGGGACACGCTACCCGCAGCAACATTCATTGCGGTATCTGCGGCGAACACGGCGGCGATCCTTCTTCCATCGAGTTCTGCCACAAGATCGGCTTGAACTACGTATCTTGCAGCCCCTTCCGCGTACCTATCGCACGCCTTGCAGCGGCTCAGGCAAACATCAAAAACCCCAGGTAAAGCAAAAATTGCCGAAAACGGCTGATTTTCACCGTATTTTACAATAAAACGCAAATTTGGCAACCATTCTTGAAAAAGTGTGGTTGCCATTTTTCTTGTCATTTTTAGGTTCAATCGAAAAACGGCGGAACGAGTTATGAAAAAATAAAACAAGAAAAAGAAGATTGGCTTAAATCATTACTCTTGAAGAAGATAAAATTCTTTGAAAATTGAATATGGCTATTCGGTAAAACGAGCAAATAAAAAGGTAAGCCTTGAAAAAAACATTATAATTGAAATTTTATGTTAGACACTGCTAACTTGCTTGCTTTTTCAGACAGAAAAAGATATAATATGCCTGAACGATACGTTCGGAAGGCTTTTGCAAGGCAACGCTGAAATTGAAAAATGTTTCTTCGTGCAAGTAAACTTAAAGCCAGACGGTGGAAAGAGGGTATATTATATAATGAAAAACAAAGAGTTGCGATTTGACAGAAATTGCCACGTTTTATATTCAAGAGAGTGCGAAAAAGAGATAAAGAAGAAAATCGTGTTGCATTATCCCGAAAATTTGCGTGAAGAAGTCTGGACGAAAGTGCAACTGAAATACGTCGAATTTTTAAGCGAGTGGCGCACCGACCTTGGCGGAAAAAAGAACTTTCACAACGGCAAGGGCGGCACATACGATTGCATTGCGATCATGACTTACTACGTCGTTTGCAAGGACGTTACTTCTTTTCGCGAGATAGAGGAAATCGAAGAAAATCTCGTTTTGCCGACCTTTCGCAAGCTGAAATTCGTCGATTGTAACAAACCGTTCTGGAAAAAGTTGATGTACAAGGCGTTTTGTTCGGCAAAGAAGGCGTGCGACAAGTGGCACGATTACGAAATGAACGTTGCGCCATACGGAAAAGATAAGCCGATCTATTACGAATTTACGGCATGTCCTGCGGCGGAGTTTGCAAAACAATTCGGACTTACCGAAATTATGCCCGCGCTTTGTAACGTGGATTATGCCTCGATGGAACTTATCGGGGCAAAACTGATAAGAAAAGGCACTTGCGTGGACGGCGATAGGTGCGATTATACAATTTGCGGCAACAGGGACGAATTTTGCAAGTCGCACCCCGAATACAAAGACGAAAAGGGCTTTCGGAGGAATAAATAATGAAGTATCATATTGAAAAGAACACCGTGCAGGAAACGCTTGTCATTCCGCTGTATGCAAGAAAGAAAGCGGCGGAAAATTTTCCGAATTTGTATCAGGACAAAACCGCCGCAAAAATCATTGACCAAATCGATTACGACTTTTCGTCGGCGGAAAAAACTTCGGGCAAAACGATGTACCGCTTCGGATTTTTGGAAGTCGCCATGCGGCAAAACGACCTTGCCATAGAGATAAAAGACTATCTTAAAGATCACCCGAATGCGGCTGTCGTTAATCTCGGTTGCGGTTTGGACGATACGGGAAGAAAGTGCGATAACGGCACATGCAAAATTTATAATCTCGATTTTGCAGACGTAATCAATGTGCGAAACGAACTTTTACCCGCGGGCGAAAGGGAAGAAAACATAACATGCGACCTTAACGACGCGAGTTGGTTTGATAAAATCGACGCGAGCGGCGGCGCGGTGTTTTTCGCTTCGGGCGTGTTCTATTATTTTTTGAAAGAACAGGTCAAAGCGCTCGTTTGCAAAATGGCGGAACGTTTCCACGGTGGAAGAATGGTATTCGACGGAGCGAACAAAACCGCCGTAAAGATGATTGCGAAAACGTGGCTTAAAACGGCAAAAATCAAGGACGTAAGCGCATATTTTGCGGTGTCGAAAGCAAAAGAAGAACTCTCGCCTTGGAGCGACAAAATAACCGTTTCGAGCCGCGGATATATGCTCGGCTACAACGACTTGAAAGATAAGTCTGTAAGCGGATTTTTCAGATTTCTGGCTAAAACCGGGGACAATATGATGAAAATGCAGATTGTAAGAATCGATTTTAAGGAGTAAAACGATGAAGGAATATCTCAAAGAAACAAAAATGCTCGATTATTCGCATAAATCGATACAAAAATTGATAAAAGAGCGAAAATGGAAGGGTTTGCCCGAAAAGGAAAGAGTTAAAAAGATTTACGACTTCGTGAAAGACGAAATATTGTTCGGGTATAATACGGACGATAAAATCAAGGCGAGCAAGGTTTTAAAAGACGGCTTCGGACAATGCAACACGAAAGGAACGCTTTTTATGGCACTGCTTCGCGCGTGCGGCGTGCCGTGCAGAATTCACGGTTTTACGATAGATAAAGCGCTGCAAAAGGGCGCGATGACGGGCATAGTGTATAAAAGCGCGCCGAAAGAAATTTTCCACAGTTACGTTGAAGTTTGCGTTTGCGGCGTGTGGTACAATCTCGAAGGTTTTATTCTCGATAACGCGTATTTGCCGGCTTTACAAAAGACGTTTTTGCCCGAAAAAGACGGCTCGTTTACGGGCTACGGCGTTGCGACGAAAAATTTTTTGAACCCGCCCGTCGAATTCGATTGCTGCGATACTTATATTCAGAAAGAAGGTATCGTGCGCGATTTCGGCGTCTACGACGATCCCGACAGTCTTTTAAAGGAACACGGACAGCAAATGAATTTTCTTAAAAAGTGCGTTTATCGACTTATAGGCAGACGTCTGATGAATAAAAACGTGAAGAAAATCAGAAATAGTTCGGTTTGATTTGCCGAAGGCAATGGCGTTTGAACGGAAAAAATATTCCGCTTTACCGTCGTTTGTAAATAGCGACGTAAATGCCGAAAGGAGTAATATATGAATTCTGAATACTGAAAATTATGTTGGGGCTTGGAATAATAGGGTATGCAATCAATATGTATGTATAGTCGTAAAACGGTCATCGGCATAGTAAATAAAGAAATAAACAACATAGTAAATAAAGAAATAATCAACAAAGAGAATAACACAATATAGTGAATAATAGGAGCTAAATATGGGATTTTTTGAAAATACACGAAAACCACAAGGATTCGGCGGAAAAATAATGGTGAAAATGATGAACGGCGGTCATAGTAAGTTGGCAAAACGGGGCTTTACTAAAATTTACGCAAAGTCGAACGCCAAAGTATTGGATATCGGCTGTGGAGGCGGGGCAAACATTGTCAACTGGTTAGGAAAATGTGCAGCAGGGCATGTGACAGGGATAGATTATTCAAAAGTCAGCGTAGAGGAATCGAAAAAACTAAACGCTGTCGCAATCAATCAAGGCAAGTGTGATGTTGTTCACGGCGACGTATCGTCTATGCCGTTTGACGATGAGGCTTTTGATTGTGTTTCTGCGTTTGAGACCGTATATTTTTGGAAGGATCTTGAAAAATGTTTTGCAGAGGTTCACCGCGTTATGAAAAGCGGCGGTACGTTCCTTATATGCAATGAGAGCGATGGTACAAATTCCAAAGACGAAAAATGGGCAAAAAAAATAGGCGGAATGAAAATCTACAACGAAATGCAACTTCGCACAATGCTGGAAAAAGTCGGATTTTGTGATATTAAGAGTTTTGCAGATGCTAAAAAACACTGGCTGTGCATTGTTGCAAATAAATAAGCGGCAGGTTGTTTTGTTGGAGAAATAAAACTCGAAAGAACCGAAAAGGCGCATAAAACGATGCTTGCGCGGTTGACAGTTGTTTGAAAAAGGGAAAGAAATTTCCTTTTTTATATGTCATATTGTTAGGCTTTGCTAACTAAAAAATTCAAAGGAGGTTTTACGTTGAAAAGACAATCGGATTTATCAAGACTTATGGGGTATGCGGGGAAGCATAAGTATTTTACTTACTCTTCGTGGGTGCTTGCCGCTCTTTCCGCGTTCGTCGCGCTTCTTCCGTTTATCTATATATGGAAGATAGTCAAAGAGGTGCTGGACGTTGCGCCGAATTTTTCGGAAGCAACCGGGCTTGTAATAAACGGCGTTATGGCAATGGTCTTCGCTGTGGCGGCGTTCCTTATTTACATATGCGCGCTGCTTTGTTCGCACCTTGCGGCGTTTCGGGTTGCTACGAATATGCGAATCGCGACTACGGAGCATATTGCAAAACTTCCGCTTGGCTACGTCGATAGTTTCGGCAGCGGAAAACTCAGGAAAATAATAAACGATTCTACGGGCGCGACGGAAAACTATCTCGCGCATCAACTGCCCGACAAATACGCGGCAATCGCAACGCCGATAGGGCTACTTGCATTGCTGTTTATATTTGACTGGCGTTTGGGGCTTTTAAGCCTCGTTCCCGTAATTCTCGCATTTCTTATTATGTCGACGATGACGGGCAAGCGCATGGCGGAAAAAATGAAACAGTATAACAACGCGCTTGAAAATATGTCCAACGAAGCGGTGGAATACGTCCGCGGAATCCCCGTGGTGAAAACTTTCGGTCAGTCGGTATATTCTTTCAAAAAATTCAAGGGAACGATCGACGAGTACGAAAAATGGGTGGTTTCGTATACCAAAGATATGCGCGTGCCGATGATGTTTTACACGGCGGCGATCAACGGGGTATTCGCGTTTCTGATTGCGGGCGCATTGTGGTTTACGCACGGCGGCGTTACAAACGCGTTTTTGCTCAACCTTATTTTCTATATCGTAATCACGCCCGTAATTTCGCTTACGCTTACGAAAATAATGTACATGAGTGAAAATAATCTGATTGTCCGCGACGCGCTTGAACGAATAGACGAAGTGCTGAACGCTTCGCCCGTACAAGAGAGTAAATCGCCCGAAAAGCCGAAAGACGGTTCGATAAAACTAAGCGACGTGCATTTTTCTTACGACGGCAAAAAGGAAGTTATCCGCGGCGTATCGATGAATATTGGCGCGGGGCAAACGGTTGCGCTGGTCGGACCTTCGGGCGGCGGAAAATCCACGCTTGCAAGCCTTATGGCGCGATTTTTCGACGTTCAAAGCGGCAGTATAAAAATCGGCGGAGCGGACGTTTTGGATATAGAAAAGAAAGAGCTTGCCGATACCGTTTCGTTCGTGTTTCAAAATTCGCGCCTGATAAAAGCGAGTATTCTCGAAAACGTGAAACTCGGCAGACCGAACGCAACGGACGAAGAAGCAGTCGCCGCTCTTCACGCCGCACAGTGCGACGATATAATCGAAAAATTGCCGCAGGGCGTAAATACGATTATCGGTACGAAAGGAGTTTATCTTTCGGGCGGGGAGCAGCAGCGAATAGCAATTGCAAGAGCCGTGCTTAAAAATTCGCCGGTTATCATTCTCGACGAGGCTACGGCGTTTGCAGATCCCGACAACGAAGTAAAGGTGCAAAAAGCGTTTTCTTCTCTTGCAAAAAACAAGACGGTGATTATGATAGCGCACAGGCTTTCCACCGTAGAAAACGCCGATTGTATTTACGTTATTGCAGACGGGCAAGTCGAAGAAAGCGGAAGTTTCAAAAACCTTATCGAAAAGAACGGCTTGTTTGCAAAGATGTGGAAAAATTATTCGGCTTCGGTCGAATGGAAAGTTAAAAAGGAGGTAAGCGCAAATGTCAATGATTAAAGCCATACAAAGAAATACGGCTTCGTCCGAAAAGGGCGCGAAAGGGCTTGTAAAAGGAATAATCGCGTGCGCGTTTCAGAACCTTGCGTTTATGTTGCCGACGAGTTTACTTTATTTTCTCGTTGCCGATATGATGAATGGCGGCGTTACGGGCGGAAGAATCTGGTTTTACGTCGGCGGTATCGCCGTGTGTTTCGCGCTTATTCTCGTTACAACGTATTTTCAATATAACAATACCTATTTTACGACTTACGAAGAGAGCGGAAAAAGAAGGCTTAGTTTAGCCGAGCGTTTGCGTAAATTGCCGCTGTCCTTTTTCGGGAAAAGGGATCTTGCCGACCTTACGAGTACGATTATGGCGGATTGCGAAGTGCTTGAAAAGACTTGTTCGCACTTTATACCGGGGCTTTTCGGCTCGCTTATATCCACAACGATTATCTCGGTCGGGCTGTTTGCGTTCGACTGGCGTATGGCTCTCGCCGCGCTGTGGGTTATTCCCGTTTCGGTTCTTATCGTTCTTTTAAGTTATAAAATTCAGGACAAAACGCAGGCAAAGACGATGGCGGTAAAAATGGCTTGCGCCGACGGCATTCAGGAATATATCGAAACGGTACGCGATTTGAAAGCCAACAATGCCGAGCAAAATTACCTGAAAGGGCTTAGCGGAAAAATAAAAAACGTGGAAAAGCAGAATCTCAAAGCCGAACTCATAAACGCCGTGTTCGTAACGGGCGCGGGAACGGTATTAAAACTCGGCATCGCTTCGGTTGCGATCGTCGGCGCGGCGCTTCTTGTAAACGGCAGTTTAAGCGCGCTTACGTTCTTTATGTTTTTGCTTGTCGCCTCGCGCCTTTACGATCCGATGCAAGCCGCGCTCCAAAACCTCGCGGCGATTATCGCAATTCGAACGAACGTTGCGAGAATGAACGAGATTCTCGATTATCCTGTTCAGACGGGAAGCGAAACGCTCACGAATAATGGCTGCGATATAGAGTTTAATCACGTCGGATTTTCTTATAACACGGGCGAAGTAGTACTGAAAGACGTTTCGTTTACGGCGAAACAAGGCGAAGTAACGGCTTTAATCGGTCCTTCCGGCGGCGGAAAAACAACCGTTTCGCGGCTTGCCGCAAGATTTTGGGATAATCAAAAAGGTGAAATCACCGTGGGCGGTATGGATGTATCGAAAATCGATCCCGAAAAATTGATGAGTTTGTATTCGATTGTTTTTCAGGATGTAACGCTGTTCGATAACACGATTATGGAAAATATCCGCCTCGGCAAAAAAGGCGCGACGGACGAAGAGGTTCTGGCTGCGGCTCGCCTTGCAAACGTGGACGAGTTTGCCGAAAAATTGCCCGACAAATGGAATACGAATATCGGAGAAAACGGCTCGGAACTTTCGGGCGGGGAACGCCAGCGTATTTCCATTGCCCGCGCGTTTTTGAAAGACGCCCCGATCATTCTTCTGGACGAAGCGACGGCAAGCCTCGACGTGGAAAACGAAACGCTCATTCAGACCGCTCTGTCAAGGCTTATCAAAAACAAAACCGTGCTGATTATCGCACACCGAATGAGAACGGTTGCCGGCGCGGATAAAATCGTCGTATTGAAAGGCGGTGTGGTTGCCGAACAAGGCAGCCCCGACGAATTATATCGCCGTGACGGAATTTACAGGAATATGTCCGATTTGCAGTCGGATAGCGGCAAGTGGAAAATTAAATAAAGCAATTACCGTGCTTAAAAAGCCCGTTGCTTGCTTCGAAACGGGCTTTTTGCTTGTTTTTTTCCGCCTTTTGTGGTATAATAATTCACATATATGAAAGTCGAGGGGCAATATGTACAATAACGAATCGCAGGAAATGTATCTTGAAACGATACTTAAAATTCAAAAGAGAAAGGGTAGCGTAAGGTCTATAGAAATTGCGGAAGAACTCGGTTACAGCAGACCGAGCGTGTCGCGCGCCGTCGGGATTATGAAAGACGACGGCTTTATAGTCGTCAAAAAAGACGGACTTATCGAACTTACCGAAAGCGGCAGGAAAAAGGCGGAAAACGTATTTTTACGCCACAATATTTTGACCGACGCCCTTGTAAAAATGGGGCTTGAACGCATGGCGGCGGAAGAAAACGCTTGCAGGGTGGAGCACGTTCTTACCGAAGAGGCGTTTGAAGCGATAGAGAATTATTTTAAGAATAAATAAAATAAGTTTTACGTTTGATTAACGATATATAAGCGCACCCCAAGCGGTTATTTACGGGGTGCGTTTTTATATTATCCGGCGAATGGTTTTGCTTGCCGTCGGCTTTGAAAAATTTTTAAATTTCATATTTTTTTAACATAGAAACGCTTGCAATGTTTTGCAGTTAGTGCTATAATTTTTCACGGTTAGCGATGACTAACAATTGTCGGTGGCTGTGTTTTCGGAAAGTATGTATTTCCAAAGCATATGATGAGGGCGGGGTGAGGAACCCTATTTTTTAAGGAAGTTTGTTAGCAGTGTCTAACACAGAAAGGGGCAAAACGGTGTATTCGGCGCGCCTTATTTTTATGTGAATATGTTAGCAGATTCTAACTGATGCATACAAGTTCTGCAACGGATTGTTAAACCAACGGATATAAACAAAGAGGTGTTGAAAATGGCAAAAGTAGAGAAAGAGTATAAGCATTGGGAAGCGGAAAAAAGGCTTATCCCCACAATGGTGCGGATTTATTGTAAGGGCAATCATAAAGCGAAAAGAAAGGAAGAAGGGATAAGGGGAAAGGACGTTTGTTCCGACTGTAAAGAGCTTACTGAATTTGCCGAGTATCGCTTGGAGAAGTGTCCTTTCAAGAAGAACAAGGGATTTTGTTCGTTCTGTAAGATACACTGTTATAAAGCGAAACCGCAGTATCGAGAAGAAATGCAGAAAGTAATGAAATATGCCGGACCGAGAATGTTGTTCACGCATCCCGTGTTTTCCATTTCGCACGTTGTGCAACTGATTCAATATAAAAAGAAAATAAAGAAAGAGCAAAAGGCGAGCGAAGCGGCGGGGCAGCCAAACCACGTAAAATCCTCGGAGGAACAAAAGGATGTTAGATAAAGAACTGTTAAAACTTATCGGGGAGAACAAGAAGTATATCGCATACGTCGTAGTGCTGTCGGTTATAGGGCTTCTTGCCAACCTTGCGATAACGGCAAGCATATGCTATGCGGTAAGTCTTGCGATGCAAGCGGCGGACGGAACGCTTGAAAGTTACGTTTCGTTCGTATATCCGGCAATTACCGTAGTCGCGGCTATTATCGTAAGATATATAACCACAAGGCTTACGGGAACGTTAAGAGAAAAACTTTCTCGTGAAGTCAAGAAAGACCTTCGCGAAAAGACCTACAACAAGATACTTTCGCTCGGCGTAAAAAGTACCGACGGAATGAACATGGCAGGGCTTACGCAGGTTGCCATGGAAGGCGTGGAACAACTCGACCTTTATTATTCTACCTATCTTCCGCAGTTCTTTTATTCGATGATCGCGCCGTTTATTCTGTTCTTCGTATGCGTGGGGATAGATTGGAAAGTGGCGGTTGTATTGATTGCGTGCGTACCCGTCATTCCCATTTCTATCGTTGCGGTGTCGAGATACGCTAAAAAGGTGTTTGCCAAGTATTGGGGTAAATACACCTCTATGGGCGATACGTTCCTTGACAGCGTGCAGGGTTTGAAAGAACTTAAAATCTTCAAAGCGGACGCGGCGAAACATAAGCAAATCAATGCAAGCGCGGAAGAATTTCGGAAAATCACGATGAAAGTACTCGTAATGCAGCTTATGAGTATCACTATAATGGATTTAATCGCCTTTGCGGGTGCGGGCGCGGGTACGGCATTGTCGCTCGTGGGTATTACGAACGGTTTAAATCCTGCGGCGGCGTTGTTCCTTATTTTAGTAGCGGTAGAGTTTTTCTTACCGTTAAGAGCCTTGGGTAGCGCGTTCCACGTAGCGATGAACGGTGCGAGTGCGGGTAAAAAGATTATAACGCTTTTGAATACGCCCGATCCCGTATGGGGAGAAAAGGAAGTAAAGGGCGACGAACTTAAACTTGAAAATATCGACTTTTCTTATGACGGCAAGAGAAACGTTCTTAAAAAGGTAAATATGACTTTCCCCGAAAAGGGCATGACGGCAATCGTGGGCGAAAGCGGTTGCGGAAAGAGTACGGTGGTAAATCTTTTGATCGGCGCGATTCGTCCGCAAAACGGAATTGTTACCGTCGGCGGAGAAAAACTCGAAAACGTTTCGAGAGAAAGCTATTATTCTCGTCTTTCGGCGGTCAGTTACAACACATATCTATTTAACGATACGGTAAGGGAAAACTTCCGTCTGGCAAAGAAAACGGTGACCGATGACGAAATATGGACTGCGCTTAAAAAAGTCAATCTTGATTCGTTTATAAAAGAAAACGGCGGACTCGACAAAGTAATCGTAGAGGACGCGAACAACGTTTCGGGCGGACAAAAACAACGCCTTGCCTTGGCGGTAAACCTCGTTGCGGACAAAGATATTTATGTGTTCGACGAAGCTACCAGCAATATAGACGTGGAAAGCGAAGCCATTATTATGGACAACGTAAAGGCGATGAGCAAGGATAAAAGCGTTATCGTCATTTCGCACCGCCTCGCCAACGTAGTCCCCGCGGACAATATTTATTATATGGAAGACGGCGAAGTAAAAGAAAGCGGCAGTCACGAAGAACTTATGAGTAAAAAGGGCGGCTACGCTTCTCTTTACGAAACGCAAAAGACCTTGGAAGAAGGTTACAAACAGTTTGCGGCATGGAAGCAAGCCAAGGAGGCGAGAGTATGAAAGAGAAACTTCGCAGAAGCGGCGCGAAAATAATGGCGAGTTTAATCGTCATGCTTGGCAGTTTGTCGTATATTATGATTCTTGCCGTAATAAACGGCGTAATCGGTTATCTTTGCGCGCTCGGCGTTACATTATTCGGCGCGCTGGGCATAGCTAAAGCATTGGGCGAAAGCATTGCGCTTTCTTACGGCTGGCTTATAGGCTTAGCCGTCGGTTGCGGCGTAGTAAGAGGCGGACTCAGATATATAGAGCAGTACAGCAACCATTATATCGCGTTCAGACTGCTTGCAAAAATAAGGGATAAGATTTTCGGAGCGCTCCGTATACTTTGCCCCGCAAAACTCGAAAACAAACAAAAAGGCAACATCATCGCGATGATAACTTCGGATATAGAAATGCTCGAAGTGTTCTACGCGCATACCATATCACCTATCTGTATCGCAATACTCGTATCTTTGGCGGTGTTCCTGTTCGTAGGGTTTATGTCGAGTTGGTATCTCGCGCTCGTGGCTCTCGTCGGGTATATAGTTATCGGCGTAATCGTACCGCCGATTGCCTCGAATAAGCAAAAGGCTTCGGGTGTTAAATACAGAGCGGAATTCGCGTCGTTCAACGCCTATTTCCTCGACAGTATTAAGGGGATAAGAGATATTGTTCTCAACAACGCGGAAAAGGACAGAGAAAAAGAGGTCAATCGTCGTTCGGACGAACTATTGTACGAAACCAAAAAGATGAAAGACCAATCGACGAAAACCGCTGCGGCGACCGAACTTCTGGTAACGTTGTTTATTCTTGCAACGCTTGCCGCCGGCGTGGTTCTCGTATGCACAAATCAATTAAGCGTCGGAATGATGATTGTAGGCATTACCGCCGTATTCGGTTCGTTCGGCCCCGTAATCGCACTTGCCGGTTTGCCTTCTAACTTAACGCAGACGTTTGCGGCGGGCGACAGAGTGCTGAATTTACTTGAAGAAAAACCTGCCGTCGAAGAAGTAAAGAACGGCAAAACCATAAATTACGAAAATCTCGAAGTCAAAGATTTGTCGTTTGCGTATGAAAAAAACATACCCGTATTAAAAAATATTTGCATGTACGCCCAAAAAGGCGAAGTAATCGGTATCGTGGGTGAAAGCGGTTGCGGCAAGAGTACTTTCCTTAAAATGCTGCTTCGTTTCTGGGAAAAGGACGGCGGAGTTATCGCCTATAACGGCATAGATATAGACAATATCGTAACTGGTAATTTATTAGATAACGTAACGCTTGTAAGCCAAAGCACTTATCTTTTCGACGAAACGATTGAAGATAACCTTCGTATCGCAAAGCCGAACGCAACGCAAAAAGAACTGGAAGAGGCTTGCAGGCTCGCTTCGGTACACGACTTCATAATGAAACTTCCAGACGGATACAAAACGAGAGTGGGCGCGATGGGCGACAATCTCTCGGCGGGCGAAAAACAGCGTATAGGCCTGGCAAGGGCGTTCTTGAAAGGTAGCGAGCTTATTCTTCTCGACGAGCCTACCAGCAACGTGGACGCGATAAACGAAGGAATGATACTTAAATCACTTGCCGAACAAAAGAGCAAAAAGAGCATAATTTTAGTATCGCACAGAGAATCCACTATGGCGATAGCCGACAGAATTTACAAGGTGGATAACGGACAAATGACGGAGGTTGCAAACGCATGACGGATAACGAACAAAAGAAAAACGAAGAAACGGTTGCGACGAACGAACTTTTGTCGAATATGGAAGATATCACGGTCGCGCAAGGAACGGATTCCTCGGCGGCGAAAGCGAAAAAAAAGGTTGTAAAAGAAGAAGCGGAAGACGAAAATAAGGTGTTTCGCAAGTTCAAGATAAAAGACATCGTGTTTCTTGCGATTATGGCGGCTTGTATGCTTATAACGGGTTCTATCATGCCGCTGGTAGGAAGCATTCCGGTATTTGCTATCGTTCAGGTCTGTCTGGGATTGCAGTTTTCGATATTCCCGACGATAGGAATGATGAAAGTAAGAAAACCGGGAGCGCTGCTTTTTATGTCGCTTTGCTGCGGCGCATTGTTCGCATTTATGTTCTTTCCTATGTTTATATGCATTATGATATGCGCTCTCGTTGCCGAAGGTCTTACCCTCTTGATATTCAGAGGATACAAAAAGGACGGCGCGTGTCTTTTTGCCGGTGCGATATATTTCCCGATTACGCTCCCGATCGTAAGGCCGTTGACGACGTGGTGGTATTCTATAATCGGCAAGGGCGTCGGCAGCGTTGTGTTTGCCGGGGTGACGAACCCGTGGGTGGCGATCGGAATGTCAGCGGCTGTGGTGGTAATTTGCATTATTGGCGCAATCGTAGGTGTGCTTATATCAAGAGAACTTAAAAAAGCCGGAGTACTTAAAAAATGACAAGACGCGCATACGGTAAAAAAATATATCCGCTCGTCGCTTTGCTTTCCGGCGTGTTGATAATTGTATTCGGACTTGTCACTGCAAAACAAATAAACGGCGTATATTACCTTCTCGGCGTGTTTGCGTGGCTGTGCCTGTTCGGCATGTGGAAAAAGTGCTTGCACGTTTTACCCGTGATAGTTATTTCCGGCGGAATATTTTTCGGAATCTCGTATGCGATCGCGCGCGACGTGATGAAAGCGATGGGGCTTGCGACAAGGCTTGCCGCGGTAATGCTTTCTGTTGTTCCGGGGATGGGCGTGGAACCTGTGCGAATGACGAGGAATCTTTCGCAACTGCATACGCCGCGAGGCATAACGCTCGGAATACTTATAGCACGTTCGTTCGTGCCTATGCTTTCCGACGAGGAAAAAAGAATCAAAGAAGCGATGAAAACGAGAGGTGCGGGAAATGCGTTCAATCCGAAAATTTTTTACAGAGCGTTTTTAGTGCCGCTTGTTATGCGGCTTGTGAATATTTCGGACACGCTTTCATTATCGGTGGAAACTCGCGGGTTTTCGCTCGGCGGCGAACCGTACACCATATATAAAAGAGAAAAAATCGCGGCGAAAGATATTCTGTTTCTTGCGGGAATCATAGCAGGATCGGTTTTGGCGGTGGCGTTATGAGAGCGATAGAACTTAAAAACGTAACTTTTTCCTACGACGGAAAAACGAAGATTTTGGATAACGTGAGCTTTACCGCCGAATACGGCAAAGTATCGCTTATATCGGGACATTCGGGCGAAGGTAAAAGCACGCTTATGTACATAATAAGCGGAATTATTCCGAATATAACCTACGGCGAACTAAAAGGCGAAGTTAAAATAAACGAAGAAGATACAAAGGGCAAAAAACTCGGCGAAATCTGCCGTAAGGTGGGCGTGGTGTTACAGAACGCCGACGAGCAGATTATACAAAAGCACATTGAGGACGAAATTGCGTTCGGTTGCGAAAACCTCGCTTTTCCGCCAGAAAAAATAACAAAACAGATAGAAATCGTCTGTAAATTGATGAAGCTTAACCCCGCGTGGGAGTGCAGAAAACTTTCCGGCGGACAGAAACAAAGACTCATAACCGCCTCTACGCTTGCGATGGGGCAGAAGATAATAATCTTAGACGAACCGCTTGCCAACTTGGATAAAGACGGGGCGGCTAACTTAATGCAAACGCTCAGATCTCTTGCCGGTGCGGGATATTGTGTCCTCGTCATAGAACACCGCTTGGATATGGTGCTTCCGTATGTAGATAGCGTTTATCATGTGGGAAGCGGCAAGGTAGAAGAAATAGAAAACAAGGAAGAATACCTTGTAAGCCAAACGACGAAAATAGAAGATATTTGTCCCGTTTTTGCGGGAAATAAGTCGCTTTTCGATTTAGATCACGTTGCGTATTCGGTAAAAGAAAGAGAGATACTTAAAGATATTTCCTGCAAAATTCCGAAAGGCGGAAGAACGGTGTTCTTAGGCGAAAACGGGTGCGGAAAAACCACTCTTATGCGGCTGATCGCAAGGCTGTATAAACCGACGGGCGGAAAAATAACGCAATATATTGAGGGAAAATTCGGACAGAAAACCAAGGCGAATAGAAAGTGGTTCAAAAAGGTCGGAGTGATTTACCAGAACCCCGATTACCAACTGTTTATGCCGACGGTGGAAAAAGAAGTGGGTTTCGGCGCGGAATCTCCCGAATATGCTGAGAAAATAGCTGAACTGTTCGGAATAAAGCATTTATGGAATCGTCATCCGCAATCGCTTTCGGAAGGACAAAAACGAAGAGTTTCCATTGCGGCTGTTGTTGCCTGCAAACCCGAAGTTTTGCTTCTCGACGAGCCGACGGTGGGGCAAGACTTTGAAGGTCTTTGCAAAATGACGGACATATTAAACAGACTTCACGAGGAAACGGGCAACACGATGATAACGATAACTCACGACGTTCGTTGTGCCGAGGCGTTGTGCGACAAAGCCTTTTACATAGAAAACGGTGTGGTTGCAAAAACGGGCGGAAAAGAACTCGTGAGAGAGTATTTCAAAGGATAAATAACAAATGGCAGAAAGATCGGTTTTATTAAAACTTGATAACATCGGAAAGATATACGACAGTAACGATATTTTAACTATCGGCATACGCGGTATCAATCTCGAATTCGACTATAACGAGTTCGTAACGATAGAGGGCGAAAGCGGCAGCGGTAAGTCTACGCTTTTAAACGTCATCGCGGCGAACGATAGTTACGAAGAAGGCGAGTTGTATTTCAACGGCGCGGAAACTTCGCACTATTCCGAGAGCGACTGGGAAAAATATCGTGAAAGAAACATCGCGATGATTTTTCAGGATTTCAATATCATAGAAAACCTTACGGTGCTTGAAAACGTGGAACTCGCGCTTTTAAGACTGGAAGATAAAAAGGAACGTCGTCGTATCGCGGAGGAACTAATAGAAAAAGTAGGGCTTACGGCACAGAAAAATCGTCGCGGCAGTAAACTTTCGGGCGGCGAAAAACAAAGAACGGTTATAGCGCGCGCCTTAGCGAAAGACAGTCCTATCATCCTTGCCGACGAGCCTACGGGCAACCTCGACGTTAAAGCGAGCAAAGAAGTCGCCGCGCTTTTGAAAGAAGTGAGTAAAGATAAACTCGTCATCGTGGTAACGCATAACCCCGAATTTTTCGTGGAATACGCAACGCGTAGAGTAACGATTTTCGACGGCTCGGTGAAAGAAGATAAACTTGTAAAGTCACCCGAACCGGCGAGCGAAAACGCGGGCGCGGGAGAAATAAAAACGTCTAAAAAACTCGATTTCAAAAACACGTGGCATATCGGTACGCTGAATTATAAAAGCCGCCCGAAATTCACGGTGATGATGAGCTTTGCCCTTTTCGTATGCGCGATTACGTTGTTTCTGGTGATAGCGGTATTCGGGAATTCGTTGATTCAGCCTACGCAAGTCCCGCTCGACGGAATAGGGATTTCCGGTAAAGTCATTTTGTCGGATAAAAACAATTCCATTACGCAGGACGATCTCGACGAGGTTGCGGCAAAGACGAAAGCCGGATATTTCCTGCTTGACAGAAGTAAATCCGAATTCACGGTGGAACTTCCGAGAAGGGGCGGACTTACGCAATCGTATTCGGTAGCGTGTCTGTACGATCCGTATAAATATTGTCCCGAGGCGGGATCGGCAACGCTCGTCATATCCAAAGCGCAATCGGGCGATGCGGAAACGATCAAAAACGTGTTCGTAAACGCGGGCGTGGGGATAAGCGATATAGAAATCGTTACCACGGTGGACGTAACGGAAGTGAAATTGTATCTGGGATACGATGATCTTACGGAATACGGCAAAAAAATGCAGGCGCTCAATTCCGTAATGAAACTCGGAAACGACGAAACGACGGTATTCACGTTCGAGGTAAATGCCGAACTTAGCGAAGGACAGGTAAACTTGGTCAATTCCAATTACTATGCCGCCGACGGAAAACAGGTTGTTTTCAACGCGAAATCGGATAAAGCGTACACAGTGTTGACGTCCAATCAAAAGAACGATAACGTAAGCGGACTTATCGTGCAGATGAACGAAGCCGATTATAGTGCGATGTTTTTATCGGAAGAAACGTCGGTACAAAGCGCGCTGTATTATGCCGACGACGCAGCGGCGAAAGAAGCCGTTAAGAATTTGCCCGAAGGGTATATGGGAATGCTTTCCACTTCGGGGGTATACGTTCAGAACGCGGGCGACGTGTTCACGAACAATATCCTGTGGTATCTCGTGATGATAGCGGGAAGTTTATTGTTTGCAATGTTGATTTCGGTAATCTTCATGCGTTCGGTCAAGATATATCAGGCAGATTTCGCGGTATACAGAACGCTGGGAATTTCAAGAAAGATTTCCTCCCGTTCGCTGTACGTGCAGATGGCGCTTATCTTTTTGCCGACGCTTGTTTTGCTCCCGATAGTAAGTTTGATAGCAACGCTGTATCCGGGCAGTACGCTTCCGTTTATTTCGATAGGCAATTATTTCTTCGTGGAAATCATGCTGCTGTTTATCGTGGAGTGCGTGGCGTTCGGGTTTAACAGAAGCATTAACGGGCAGAGCATAAGAAAATCGCTTAAAGGAGGAAGCAAAGGCTGATATGATACGCGTAGAGAACATAAAAAAGACTTTCAATCCTCATTCCTCGGCGAGGAATCAAGTGTTAAAGGGCGTTTCTTTTGAACTTCCCGATAAAGGACTGGTAGCGATTTTCGGTAAGTCGGGCAGCGGTAAAACAACGCTTCTCAATATCATCGGCGGACTTGAAAAAGCCGACAGCGGTAAGATAAGCGTAAACGGCGAGTCGATGAAAGGCAACGAAGATAAAATCCGCAATCAGAAAATCGGGTTTATCTTTCAGAACTATTATCTGGAACGCGGCTACACGATAGCCGAAATCATGCGCAACGCAATGCTGATTGCGGGCTTTACCGACGAGAAAGAGATAGAGAGAAGAACGGAAGAAGTTCTGAAACTCGTCGATATGGAACGTTTCAAGAACAAGCAGGGCGACGCGCTTTCGGGCGGACAAAAGCAAAGAGTCGCGATAGCCCGTGCGCTTATAAAAGGCGCGGACGTGATTCTTGCGGACGAGCCTACGGGAAACCTCGACGCGCAGAATACCTACAAGGTAATGGATATATTGAAAGAAATATCCAAAACAAAACTGGTGGTACTGGTAACGCACGAAGTAACCTTAATCAAGAAGTATGCGGATACGCACATAAAAATCGTGGACGGTTTGCTTGTGGACGACGCGGAGATAGACGAATCCGAACTTGCAAGCATTACTTACGGCAACGTAAAGGAAGAACCCGTAGCCGCAAACGAATTAAAAGATTTTACAAAAAGCACTTCAAAGAAGAACGGCAGACTGTATACGTTCAAAAACATATTCCGTTCGCTTAAAAAGGGAAACGACGAAAAGGCGTATTCCGGCGGAAATATTTTCAAACAGATATTTATTCTCGCAATGGCAGCCGTCGTATGTTTCTTCTCGCTTTTCTCGTTTGAGGCGTTGAACGTCAAAGCGGACAATAAGCCGATAGACGAAAACAGCGTTTACGTGAACATGAATAACTACTCGGAAGTGAGAAAGTTAAAAAAGGATCTTTACGACACGGTAGACTTTTACGAGATGAATTATGCGGAAGGCAGTTTTTCGTATAACAATCTGCAATCTCTTTCGGGAATTACGGCAAACTATGCGCCGAAAGCGTTGAAATCCGAAGATACAAAAGAAAGCGTAGGATTAGAATTCGGGGCAATGCCCAAAGAAAAGCAAGTTCTTATTTCGAGAGGACTTGCAGAAACTCTGAAAAACAAATTGCGTATAGAAGAACTTGAAAACGACCGTTCGCTTTCGCTGATTTTGTTTGAAAAGGACTATGCGGTGAGCGGAATCGTAAATGGCGAAAAGCCGTTCGTTTATTTCAATCGCGCCGATTACGTAAACTTTTTGGGTGTGTATCGGGATATACGTTTTACGGACAACACGAACAAGTTTTTCAAATCGGATTTTATAGATAAAGAAACGAATAAAACGATAAACAGTTATTCTGCGGAAATATGCGTATACGACAGCGAAACGCTGGATTTACAGAACAATCAATGCACGGTGGAAATCAACCGTAATGCGATTTACAAAATGATGTCGGATACAACGCAGGCGGATCTTTGCATGGAACTCGCCAACGCGATACTTTTGAACTCGCCCGAATACATTTCGATTTCGGACAGTTACCCGATGTACGTGCGGCAGTTTTCTTTAACCCGTACCGTTATGACGACGGATATACGCATTTACGTAACGAAAGCCGCACTCGATAACATTTTCGTGTATATCTCGCCCAACCTCGACGCGCTCGGTAGCAATTCGCAGTATTTCTTCGAGATTTCCACAAGCGGCGGCGAACAACTTGCCTTGCTCAATCAAAGGCTTTCGGACAGAAGTGTTGTTTCCGCCGACGTTTCGGCGTTGCAACGGGCGCAAAACAAAGAAGAACTAGGCGCGGCGGTTAAAAGCCTTATGATTTTCGTTCTTGTTGCGGTGCTGATGTATCTCATTTATTTCTTTATAGAAAAATCCGGCAGCGTTAAAAATAGCAAAGAATACGGCGTGTATCGTGCAATCGGCGTAAACAGAAGCAATTTGTTGTTCAAGGAAACGATGAACGCGGTGTTCGGCAACTTGGGCGTATATCTGATAACCTATCTCGTCGTTATCGCCGTGATGTGTGCGAGATATGCGGTAATGAACGTTGCGTTTGCGGGCTTCATAGGCATAGCGGCGGCAAGTTTCGTGATAAGTTCGTTTTTGATGATAGGCATTTCGCTTATTCCTTACTTGTTCGTGCTTACGCAAAGTCCGTCCGAAATACTTTCGAGATACGACATTTAAGCGAATTAAGTTAAGGATAATCATCGCGAAAGCGGTTATTATACAATAAAAATTTTTTAAAGGAGTTATTATTATGACAGCAGTAAGAAAAAAGTTGACGGCTATCCTTGTAGGTTTAGTTGCCTTACTCGCAGGACTCTCTCTGTTTGTCCTTGCCGGATGCGGACGAGACAAGGCAGAGGATCTCAAAGTTACTTTTATGGTGCAGGACGATACCACGAACGAGTGGCAACAATACAGCCAAGTAACGGCAGAGAACGGAAAAGTTACCCTTCCCACAGTAAGCAAGCAGTATTACACGTTCGCAAACTGGTATGAAAACGAACAGTTTACGGGCAGTCCTTTTACGGGCGAAAGCGTAACCAAAACGCTTAACGTATATGCGAAATTCGTTCCCGTAGAAGTAAACGTACACATAAACGGCGTTGACAAAGGCACTCAAAACCTCGTTGACGTGGTAAAAGGCAGTTACAATCCAGGCGAAGGCTTGGAATTCGACGGCTGGTACACAAACGCAAACTACACCACCAAATGGGACGGTCAGGCAGAAACCAACGACTTATATGCAAAATCGGTAGCTCGTATTACCTTTAACAACGGTTACGAAGACGTATATACCACAACCGTTAATCCCGGCACGGTATACGAAACTCCCGTAACGCAGACGGCAAAGACCGAAGCGGGAGAAACATCCACGGTTCAGGAAGTAAACATCCGTAAAAACTATATGTCCAAAAACGATATTTCGTACGTGGACGAAAACGGAAATGTTTTTGATTTCACAAAGGCAATCGACAAAAATACAACGATTACCGTAAAATGGCGTTCGCCTTTCCTTAAATATCAGAAAAATTCCGCAACGGGAAATCTTTGCGTAACTATGTACGGAAACGAAGGCAGATTCGACGATACGGAAAACTATGCAAGTATCAATACCGTTCCCGTTATTTCGATTCTCGGAAAAATCACTTTCGATAACGACGGCGACGGTGCGGCGGAAACTTATAACGTTGAATCGATTCGTCTTGAAAACGGTTTGATCAATAACGCTTCTATCAAGAAACTCATTATCGGCGAAGGCATCGTTACTATTCAGAGTATCAATGCGAACGCTTCCTCGGTAACCGAAATCGTTCTTCCTTCCACTTTGAAGGTAATTCAGAACTGCTTCAACAACCTCAACAGCTTAAAGTCTATCAACATTCCCGACGGAGTGGAAGTGATTATCGGTTCGTTCTGGGCAAACACCGTTACGAGCTGGAACGGCTATGCTCAGTATAACAAAGGCGAAAATTACTCGTTCGATATAGTGATACCCGAAAGCGTGAAAAATCTTTCGATGGTTCCTTCTAATCTTGCGTTTACCCACACGAAAGAAACCGCAAAAACGGGGGATTTTTATAAAGACGGCAATTATATTTATCAAAAGACCGAAAAGGGACTTGTTCTTATCGGCGACTATACCGACGGAACTACCGTAAACGTACCCGAAGGCGTAAACGGCATTCAGGTAGGAACGTATTTTAACCGCACTCTCGAATATCTTGTTCTTCCCGAAACGTTCTCGTTTGTAAACTATAACGAAGACGTATCGAATTACCCGGCGGCAGCCTTCCAGTATTCGTCCAAAACCTTCCTTTTCGACAAACAATACGCAAACGACCTTAAAGGCAACGTCGCTCCTACGGCTTACGCGATATTCTCCGCTATGGAAAGCGTAACGCTTGTAAACTTCAGGCAGACGGCTTATCCCGAAGGACTTTCCGAATACGCATTTATCGGCGACCCCACGGGCTGGGCGGTTTTGTCGGAAGATTATTACGAACCTTGTTCGAGCACGAGTCTTAAAGATAAGCTCATATACTCCGCCGAAAGCGAAACCCCCTCGGTTACCGTAAACTACGTCAACGCTTTAACGGGCGAAACTTATTCCGCAGTCGTTAACAAAGCCAAAAACGATACTTTAACGGTTGGAGAACTTCTGTCGGCTCTTGATACCGCAAACAAAACCGCACTTGCTAAAGCATATGAGAAAAAATCTCTTTCAGTCGTTTCTGTTAAGAATCTCGGAAGCGATTACGATTTGTCTTCCGCTCTTACGACCAACGTATATCTCGACATAACGTTTACTTATTCGTTCGACGGCGGATATACCGCAACCGATAACGGTGACGGAACGGCTACGATTTCGGGTTATAACGCCGATACGGCGGTAATATCCGGCAACGGTCTTGCGATAGTTTCCGTTCCCGAAACGGTGACTGTCGGCGGCAAAGAATTAAAGGTTACAGCCGTTGCGGCAAACGCTTTTGCAAACAATGCGGAAATCGGATATATTATCTTGCCCGCTTCGCTTAAAACGATCGGCGAAAAAGCCTTTTATAACTGCGCTTCTCTCGTTGCCGCGGATATTTCGGCTTGCAAACTCAATGCGATCGGCGCAAGTGCTTTCGAAAAGACTTCTTTAACCGAAATCACTCTTGCGCTTTCAGAATTGAAAGAAATCGGAGCATACGCCTTTAAAATTTCAACGCTCATGCAATTTATTCCTGCCGCGGGCGAAGAGAACAGAAGCATGCTTACTAAGGCGGACTTGAAAGAAGGCGAATTCTTCTTTGTCATTCAGCAAGTAGTGCTCAGCTTCACAAAAGCGGAAAACAGAGCTATCGGTATATACAGTTACGTTAAAAAGACGGTTGCGGGCGAAGGCGAAACTGCGGTTACCACGTGGGACGTAAAGTTTGTCGCAAGCGCGGGCGGTTACAACGCCAGTCTGACGTCTTGCAATATTAACCTCGGAAATATAGACGATACGTCGAACATTCTCCGCTATGAAGTAATGGAAGGTTCGTATTATTATCTCGGCGAAGAAAGCGTGATTTACTTCAACAGCGTTTCTAAAATTCATGCAAACGCCTTTACTGACAGCGAAACCAAAAATTACAGCAGTTCGAGTTTTAAATACTCGCCCTCATATATGGGTAGCGCGATCACGGGAAGAAAGAAGCTTTCCGAACTCGTAAACGACGAAAACTGTTCTTCCGTGTTCGAAGAAGGTTGGTATGAAGGTTATACCGATGACGGAATGGGCAGCAACATAATGAGAACGGTTTAACTAAACAAAAGACGAGAGAGCAACACCGCCCCGATAAAAAGGGGCGGCGGAGTCTCGTTTTTAATCGAAATTTCAAACTTGAAATCATTACAAAAAACAAACTTGAAGTGCATTACATACGGAGGTGTTGCCTTTGAAAAGATATATTAAAATCGTATTGACGGCAATATTTTGTTTCATTTTGATATTCGCCTTTGCAGGGTGCAGAAGTTCGTCTTCCGTGAAAGATCCGAAAGACGCCATAAAAGACGCTTACGGCGACACGCAATTCAAAATTACTTTCGATTCGAGCGATTTGTCGTCGCCGCTTTCGGATATTTATTATTCGGCAAACAATATGCCGACTCTTCCCGCGCCCGAAAAGGTGGGGTATGTTTTCGCGGGGTGGTATTTCGATTCGTCGCTTACAAACCCGTGCGACGTGTCGAACGGGGATCTGTACTGGAAAATGTGCAATCTCACCTTGTACCCGAAGTGGGAAAAAGAGGCGATCGTCAATAACGGAACTTACGCGCTCGATTACGAGGCGAAAATCGTTGACGGAAGCGTCGTAAAAGGTATATTGGCGGATACATACGGCTGGCATAATTTTGCCGAAGATATTATCGCCGAAGAAACTTACATCGAAAAAAACGAGCAGGGAACATTCCTGCGTATACAATATAATTGTCATGAAAGAGGTCCTATTTTCGCCGATTCCGAGGACGCTACTTTCGAGGTGCAGGCATACACGGTGGAAGATCCCGAAAACAGAGTAAACGAAAGTTTAAGCATTTTAGACCGCACAAGCCTTATTCAGACGATTTATTACGATATTTCGGGACTGAATATCGCAGATCCGATTTATCTTAACGTTACGTATTATAACTGGGCGGCGGACGTGGAAACGAGAGAAGAAAGAGACCGTTGTTCGGTTTCCTATAAAGTAGAATTTAAAATTACGCGCTTTATCGGCTTTTCCAAGTCTTTTGTAAATACAGACGGTAAACTCGATAACGGCGTGTATATGGTTCCGACGCATTATACCGGACTGGATAAAGGGCAAGCCATGCTCGATTATTTTCACCCCGTTTATGCTTACATTGTCGCGGAAAACGGGCATTATACGCTTATTAAACCGTTAAGTGCGTACAATTCGGATATTTTAGGCAATCTTTCGGGTGACGATTATTTTAATCGTACTACGGGTTTTGCCCGCGATTTTACTTATTTTTTAACCGACAAATCGAATACGATCACGTCGGAGCAAGAAGAAAAATATAATCTTTATATTCCGTCGCTTTTAAAAGCGAAGTCGTGGGGAAATCTTACTTATGAATTTCATGCGGATACGGGCAGATATTACTATACTTTCGATTTGGGCGATTCGCTTAGTAATGACATAATCCTTTTCGGCGGAAGCACGGGCGCGATGGAGCAGATGTTCAATTTCCCCTTCTCCTATCGCAGACTTACGCTTTCGTATGACAGCATGGTAAGAATAACCGATTGGGATTATACCCCCGTTTCGGGCGACAGTTTTACTTACCGCAAACAAATGCCTCTTTACGCGGGTTACACGCAGGCGGATTTTGCCGAAAACAATGCGGATTTTGACGTTATGCAGCGATACGCCATGTCTGTCAGAATGGTAAATATGTTCTTTGCATCTAACGACGGCGGCAAAACGGGAACGAAAAATTACGATTCCAAAATGACGATCGCTCCCACGGCTCAGACCGCGGCGGGGAATCTTTCCGATATGCGTTATTCGTTTTCGTATTTCGATCTTACATACGAAGCGTTCGGATACGATCCGAAAACGGACGGAGAATTATATTCCGCCGCGACGAACTTCTTAGCGGCATTCACTCCGAGTGCGGGAACGAATTTCACGATAGAGAAAACGGATATAGGTAAAACGGTAAATGCGGGCGATACGGTAGATCTCGTTTCGCTTTACACCGAAATCGTTTACCCCTCGGTGAACGCTTCCGGTCTCTCGTGGCAAGCATATTCTCTGGATAAAGACGGCGAAGCCGATTTTTCTAAGCCCGTATCGCTTTCTCGCTCGTTTGCGTTTTCTGAAGGAGTCGCCGTGTATTATTCCGCGAAATACGACGACGTGACGAGAAATTGTCTCGTAACTATCATGCCTTACGAAAAGCCGCAAAACGTTACGGTCGCGTCTTCCGATTGGCATTATGACGATTCGGACGGGATTTACAAAACGGACAAGCGTTTTAAGGTGGGCAATTACGTCGAAGTTCCCGAAGTTACATGGTCGTGGCTCGGAGATAAATACACGTCGTTCACGCTTACTAAGTATGACGACGACGTGCCGTACACTAACTTTTTAAACGTCGCGGCGTATGTTTACGAAAACGGCGTTTACAACAAAGCGTTTTCGCAATTTACCGATTTGAACGGGACGTATAACGTCACGACGATGCTTGCGCCCGTAATGCGCGTTGAATTCCGTTTGTATAACCGTTTCGGGGAATTTACGTCGCTTTGGCTGGAATACCGCGGAGAAGCCGCCGGGGATTACAGTCTGTTCGAAAAAGAAAAAATCGTTTCCTCGGGCGACCTTAAATACGAAAAGAAAGAGGACGGAAGCGAAACGCGCGCGGCTATAACTTACACCGAAAACAGCGCGAAGGTTATAAAAGACCTCGAGGATCTGCTCAACGTTCCCGCCGAATATTCGCTTCGCGTTACGGACAGCGACGTCACGAGCGTGATTTCCGTGCCGCTTATAACGTGCAACGTTTATACGAAGAATGCCGCCGTTACGGCTAAAAATTTCGAGGAGGCGTGGGCGATTATAAAGGACGAAAAATACGCCATGCTCGAACTTACTTATCGGGACGAATACGGCGACAGCGTAAAACTTAACGTTATGTACGGGTTCACCGTCGACGGAGCTTCTCTTTACGATTACAAAATCGTTTCGGGCGCGTCGGCTCTGTTTACCGGCGAAGAAATGAGTTTCGAAAGACCTAAAATCGCGGGGGCGGATTACGTGCCGTTTGCAAGAGGCGGATTTAAGGTTTACCGTAAAAACGGCGACAATTACAAAATCGCCGAGGATGAAGAGGCTTTAGTCGAAAGCGGCTCTTACGGCGCGACGCTTAAATTTTTGCAGGCGGGCGAATATCGTCTCGCATGGTATTTCGGCTTAAATACGGATTTTAACGGGAAACCGATATTCACCGTCGGATCGTTCGAAATGCATAGCTTACAGTGCGAATATTCGCAGGACGTAATCGTCTATGACCGCAATACGGATATAGAAGTAACTTACGTAACCGACGTTTCGCACCCGTTCGATTCGTCAAAGATAGATTACGTCGAAAGAGACGGTTATCAATATTATACGACGACCGTAAGCATGGCAAAGAGCAATTTGTCGCTTGACTATTCGTCTTTTGTCGCTACGAGCGACAGACTCTGGGGTTGGAGCTCTTCTTTAAGCGGAGATGACAGATTGTTCTCGGCGGGAAGCTCGATAGGCAGGCTCGGCATAACTCTCGGATCGGTTACCCCGACCGTTTACGCGCTTTGGGACGAAGGTATAGTCGTTAAAGCATATTACGACGTGGACGGCGACGATACCAAGCTTTTGGGCGAAGTGAAATATTATCGTCCGACAAGCGGCGGAAATTACACCTTCAGTTTGTTCGATTTCAGACAGTTTTATGAATTTAAACAATACGGCGATTACGAAGTCGCTTACTGGAAGGCCGATAAGGCGATTTTTGAAACGAGAGAGGGAATAGTGTATACATACAGCGACGTATTCGAATGCGGTTCGACCGACAAGGCGTTCGAGAACGGCTGGAAAATAGAAGAAGCGATAACCCTTCGCGCGGTGCTTAAAAAGAAACTTAACGTATCTTATCTGGCGATAGACGAAAAGGAAAATCCTCTGGCGTTTACCTCGCAACCCGGCTCCGACAGAGCGTGCCTCGAAGGATTTACTTTGTCGAGTAAAATAACTCAGGCAAAACTTAAAATGTTACAGTCGGTATCTTGTACCGATTCTTCAAAGGAATTTAAGTATTGGGCTGTGAAAATCGACGGAGTTCTCACGAAAATAGACATCGAAAATACTAAACTGGAGCAGAACTTCGCAACGAAAAACGAGCAGACGGGAAAATATAATTCCGTTGTGGTTCTGTATGCCGTGTTCGGCGACAAGGAGGCATAAGCAATGAGTATCGCAAAGAAAATAAAAACGACGATTATCGGCGTTCTGCTTACGATTTGTTGCTTGTTTGCGACCTTGCCCGCCGCACATACGGCATATGCGGCAACGCCCGTAGACGGAGAGGACGGAACATATAACGTTTCGTACTCTATCGCCGAGGGCGGAATGGTGTCTACAATGCTCGGCAGATATATGGCAAATCCCGCCGTTGTGGAAAAGATAGGAAACAATTACTATCTTTCGGTAACGCAACTTTCATCGTCAATGGAAAATTTGTCGTTAAATTTGGAAAGCGGCAAGCAAGTCGGCTACGAAATCACGTCGGACGACGGCTCGAACAAAACGTACCGTTTTACGGTGTCGAAAGAGAATTTATCCAAAGGCTTACCCTTTTCGGTATACGTATCGCTCAGAAAAGAAACGTATTCGTTCACGATAAACCTCGATTTAAGCAGTGCGACGAGAACGGGCGACGTTTCGGATAGTGAAACCGAACGCCCGGGCGAATTCGTCCCTGTTATCTCTACGACTGCCGGCGACGAATACGAAGTTGCGAGAGGACAGGCTTTCACCATTCCTTCCGCAACGGCTCAACTCGGTGATGAAACCGTAGATGTAAACGTTTCGGCGTATTATGTGAGAAACGGCGAAAAGACCGACATTGAGATTACAGACAACAAACTTACTCTTGAGAACGCAGGCGAATATCATATCGTTTACCGCGCGGAAAGTTCGCAATATACAACTTTGCTCGGCAATCCGACCTATGCGGAAAAAGACATAAAGATAACTTCGCTTTTGGGCAGAGGAAGTTTAGCGAAATTGACCGATACAGAAGGCATTTTGCCCGAAAACACAACGTTGCTTGCGTCCAGAATAGGCGAGGACAGCACGATTTACAAGACGGCTGCCGAAAAAATGGCAAAGATAAGCGATCGTTTTCAGGTGTTCGGCGTGGAATTGATGCAAGCGGACGGCTCTTTGGTAACGCCCGAAAAAGCGGTTACGATAGGTTTGCGAGCGAACTATACCTACAATCGAAACGAAGTGGAAGCGTATCTTCTCGGCGAGGACGGAAGTTTGACCAAACTTTCCGTTTCTAACGGCGGCAGTTACGTGAACATATCTACGGACAAAACGGGAACGATCATCGTATGTATTCCCGGAGTGGCTTTCGTAATGCCTATATGGGGATATATTCTTATTGTAGTAGGTGCGGTTGTTTTAATAGCCGCCGCGGCAATAACGGTAACGGTAGTACTTGTAAAGAAAAAGAAAAAGGCAAAAGCGGCGTAAAAATATTGCATACGGCAAAAAGGAGGGATATATGAGCAACCTACGACAAAGCAACACGGCGTGCGGCAACGAATCGCAGGAAATGTATCTTGAAACGATACTTAAAATTCAAAAGAGAAAGGGTAGCGTAAGGTCTATAGAAATTGCGGAAGAACTCGGTTACAGCAGACCGAGCGTGTCGCGCGCCGTCGGGATTATGAAAGACGACGGCTTTATAGTCGTCAAAAAAGACGGACTTATCGAACTTACCGAAAGCGGCAGGAAAAAGGCGGAAAACGTATTTTTACGCCACAATATTTTGACCGACGCCCTTGTAAAAATGGGGCTTGAACGCATGGCGGCGGAAGAAAACGCTTGCAGGGTGGAGCACGTTCTTACCGAAGAGGCGTTTGAAGCGATAGAGAATTATTTTAAGAATAAATAAAATAAGTTTTACGTTTGATTAACGATATATAAGCGCGCCCCAAGCGTTATTTACGGGGTGCGTTTTTATATTTCCACTAACACACAAGCCGACGAGCAATCGGTGGCTTTTGTTATGCAAAAAAGTAATAAAGAACAGTTATTTACAAAAACGACTGAGCCGACGCTTTTCAAAAGCGAAACAAAGTGCAAGCGTTGCGAGCGGGCTTGTCCCGCGCGTACAGCAAAAAAGCGGCTCAAAACATTTGTTTATATAGTTGTTTTTTTCGAGAGTTATAATTAGTATAGAAGAGCAAACAACTTTATTGCAAAAAGCATATACGTATGTTATAATTTTATTATAGACAAAGAATAGTTTGATTAATGATTATTATTTGGATTTTTTCATTTATGACAATTCTCATAATTGAGAGAGTTTGTAATAAAAAATGTCGATAAAAGAGATTTTAACAATGGCAAAAAAGATAATTTACACTATAGGTTATACAACATTTAGTATTAATGATTTTATTAAAGAAATTAAAGAACTTGGAATAACTTGTATAGTTGATGTAAGAAGTCTTCCTAAGTCTGGATATTACAAAGATTTTGACTCTGATGTTTTAGAAGCTCGCTTAAGGAAAGAAGGAATACTATATAGAAATTATGCATATGAGTTTGGTGCGCGTCAACAAAACAAATCATTATATCCAAATGGATATTTAGATTTTGAGCTTTTTTCAAAAACGGAAAACTTTATTCAAGGCGTAAAAAAGCTTAATTTAGGAATTGAATTAAATCAAACATTTGCTTTGATGTGTGCAGAAAAGGACCCTTATAATTGTCATAGATGTATAATGGTTTCTCGATTCTTGCAAGAATATGGTTTTGAGATTATCCATATTGTAGGTCATAATCAATTTGTGTCGCAAAAAGAAATTGAAGACAGACTAATAAATGAATATTTTCCCGAACATAATCAATACTCGTTGTTTTCTGAAGAAAATTTAAGCGATGACGAATGTCTTTTATGCGCATATCGAGAAAGAAATAAAGATATAGGATTTAAGATAGAGGAGGAATAAAATGAAATTATACACAATCGGATTCACACAAAAAAATGCGAGAACGTTTTTTAATCTTTTAAGAGATAACAACGTAAAGACTGTTGTTGATATTAGATTAAATAACACCTCGCAATTGGCAGCATTTGCAAAGGGCGAAGATCTAAAATTTTTTTTAACGGAGTTTTGCCAAATCGAATATGTACATGATATAACATTTGCGCCGACGGAAACGTTATTGAAAGATTATAAAAACAAGAAAATTTCTTGGTTCGAATATGAGAAAGAGTTTAGTCGAATTATGGAAGGACGCAATATTAAAAACTACATTATAAAGAATTATTCCAACAAAGATTCGATTTGTTTGCTTTGCTCGGAAGCTTTGCCTAATCAATGCCATAGAAGACTTGTTGCTGAAATTTTTGGTGAGGTATTTGAAGACGTGCAAATTATTCATTTGTAGAAGTTAATATGAATAAAATACGAATGATATTAATGACAAAGTCTTATAAGCATAATAATTATTGTGTTGCGGGATTTGAATTGCGAAGCGGAAAATGGATTAGATTAGTGTCATCAAAAACATTAGATAACGCAATTAAAAAGGAAGTAATTGATGATCCCCCGAAAAAAGAATGTTTAGATGTTATAGAAGTAAAAATTATTGAACGTGTTCCACTGAATTGTCAAACAGAAAACTGCTTAATTAATGAAAAAGATCCAATATCAATAGTTGCAAAACTTCAAATAGACGATATATTAAACAGTAAATTTTTGGATGATTATGATTTTATTTTTGGAAATGGCGATAAATGTATTTCCGAAGACGTAGCAACAAAATTAGATTATTCGCTGACGTTTGTACTTGTGCAAAGTTTTACAGTTACAATTAATTATAATGATGAATATGGTAAGTGGATGAATAAATGCTCATTTAGGTATAAGGGGAGATTATATACCGATATTAGTCTAACAGATCCGGAATATCGTAAGGAAGAATATAACGGAAAGAATTTTGGTAATGTTGCATTGGTGATGAGTTTGTCCGCAGTACCTTATGAAAACGATGGAATGTATTATAAATTTGTAGCAAAGGTCTTTGAATATCAAAAACACCTATGGTTTTATAATAATTGATAAATACGGAATATGTAGAAATAAGCCATCGAGCAATCGGTGGCTTTTGTTATGTAGTTATATAATGAGCACTATATAATGTTTAGTATTGTTATTAAGTTATTCTTATTATAACTCTTATTGAAAATCAAATAAAAGGGGCGGATTGTTTGATTTAGTGCAATAATGCGGTGCTTTGATAAATTTTTTGCGGGAATTATAAATTTTTTTGTATAATTATGTTGACTTTTGCAGTTTAGTTTGGTAAACTGAACGTAATTTTTTAATAAAGGAATTGATAGGATTTTGGAAAAATTAACCAAAAAGTACGGACTGCTTACCGCGATTTGTATGGTCGTCGGCATTGTTATCGGTTCGGGCGTGTTCTTTAAGGCAGGGAAGGTTTTATCTTTCACAAACGGAAATATCGGAAAAACTCTGGCGGTCGTTGCAATCGTCGGCGGGATAATGATAATCTGTTCACTCGTATTTGCGACGCTCGCGCAAAAGCACGAAAAGGTCAACGGCATTGTGGACTATGCGGAAGCGACTCTCGGGAAGAGATACGCATACTACGTCGGCTGGTTTATGTCGACGATTTATTATCCGACGCTTACAAGCGTACTCGGCTGGATTTCGGCGTCGTACACTTGTTCGCTTTTCAACATTCCGTCAAGCACGGGCGCACAACTTGCGCTGGCGGGGGTATATCTTGTTGCCGGGTTTGCGGTGAACTCGCTTTCGCCGAGGCTTGCGGGCAGATTTCAGGTATCGGCAACGTTCATTAAACTTATTCCGCTTGTACTTATGGGCGTAGTCGGGTTAATCGTGGGGCTTGTCAACGGCAAAACCATCGACGCATTCAAGGCGAACATCGTGACGGAAGGGCTTGTCAACGACGGCGGATTTTTTGCAGGCGTAGCGGCGTTTGCGTTTGCATACGAGGGCTGGATTGTCGCAACTTCCATAAACGGCGAATTGAAAAACGCAAAAAGGAACCTGCCGATTGCGCTTATCGTGGGCGCGATAATCATCATTGCGGTTTATCTTTTGTATTTCCTTGGACTTACGGGCGCGCTGTCGACCGAAGATATGCTGAAAGTCAACGCGGGGCAGGTGAGCGGATCGCTGCCGCAAAACGCATTCACGGCGTTGTTCAAGAGTCCCGCTTTCGGCACGATTATCATGGTATTCGTCATCATTTCGTGCCTTGGAACGATGAACGGTCTTATGCTTGGTTGCTGCCGCGGATTTTATTCGATTTCCGCGCGTAACGTCGGACCGAAACCCGGTATGTTCGGCGAATTGAGCAAGGAAACGAATATGCCGCAATCGTCGTCGATTCTGGGGCTTCTTTTGTGCTTCGTATGGCTTGTGCAGTGGGAATTCTTCTTTATGAATCCGACCGGCAAAATCCCCGCTTTCTGGTGCTGGGAATCCGACGAAGTGTCCATCATAACGCTGTATGCGTTCTATATTCCCATTTTCATCGCAATGATGGTGAAAGGGAAAGACCTTAACGTCGTGAAAAGGTTTATTTTACCGACACTGGGCGTTGCGTGCTGCTGTTTTATGTGCTTCTGTGCATACGACGGATACAAGGCGAACGGACAAATCTGGTCGTATTTAATCGTGTTCTCGATTATAATGTTTGTCGGATTTTTCTTCTCGGAAGACTTCAAAAAGGTTGTCGGAAAAATTAAAAAGAAATGCGTTAAGGCAGAAGTCGTTGGGGACGCCGTCGCTGCTGAAATTGCGGAAGGTAGCGTCGATAATTTCGTTTCCGAAAGCGACGAAACCGAAAACGCGGAAAGTCCCGCAGTCGATGAAAATCAGGCGGAAAACGATACGGAAACCACCGCAGAATAAAAACTGCGTTTCAAGGAGCACCGAAAAGGTGCTCTTTTTATTGTCCCGTAAACGGTACGTGCGATGCCATATAAATATATTGTAAACAAACAGAGGTATTTATAATGAAGTACGAAGAACTTAAAAAACTTAGCACAACCGATTATGAATCGGAAATAAAGAGTTATAAGGATATTTATCAGATAAGTCATACTGACTTCAAAGATTTATCTTACGATGAAGCAAGACGGAAAGCGTTTGACTTCTTAAACGATAATAACGTGAGTGTTACAACGATAAACGGGATTATGGAACATATATTATACTGGGCACAGTTACTTTATGACGACTATATTAGAAGTTATATTGAAAAAAATAAAAACAAAGTTCAGACAAAAGAATGGCACGGGTGGGAAGTTACGTTAGATGTACTGTTAGACCCATAATACAAAATAAAATATAAATTTTTTCCTTGAAATTTGTGTTGAAACCTTTATTTTTAGTTGACCTATTTCGTTGAATAACGCCGCCTAAAATGCTATAATAACCACATAGAGGTTAAACTGTTTTTGAAATGAAAGGGAAGATTTTAATAAACGCGTATCTTGACTCGCGGGAATATCTGTACGAGGCGGAAAGGCTTTTGGAAGAGTTTGAAAAACTCGGCGTCGATGTGTCTGTCGTGCGCCTTGACGAATATCCCGCGATAATTTCGGACGGAAAGATTGATATCGGTTTTTCCGCCGACTTTTTCGTGTATCTCGACAAAGACAAATACGTCCTGACAATGCTTGAAAAGTCGGGCGCGAAAGTGTTCAACAACGCGCGCGCAATTCAGACCTGCGACGACAAAATGTCAACTTATATCGCGCTGTCGGACAGCGGCGTGCCTATGCCGAAAACGCTCCCCGGGATTTTGTGCTACAATCAAAACGAAAAAATCAAGGAAAAAGCCGTTGAAAAAATCGAAAAGGAACTTGCGTATCCGCTTATCGTGAAGGAATCGTACGGCTCGCTCGGAAAGCGCGTTTATCTTGTAAAAAACAGGGAAGAACTGCTTATTACGCTTGAAACGGTGAAAACAAAGCCGCATTTGTTGCAGGAATTCATCGAAGAAAGCCGTGGCCGAGATTTAAGAGTTATCGTCGTCGGGCAAAAGTACGTCGGCGCGATGGAAAGGTTCTCGGACGTCGATTTCAGAAGTAACGTCGGCGCAGGCGGCAAAGGAAGAAAAGCGGACGCATCGGACGAAATAAAGAACCTTTCCGAAAAAATCGCAAAAATCCTGAACCTTGACTACTGCGGCATCGACTTTTTGTACAAAGACGGCGGTGTTACCGTTTGCGAAGTCAACTCCAACGCATACTTTTTCGCGTTTGAAAAGGTAACGGGGATAAACGTTGCGAAGGTTTTTGCGGAATATATTTTGTCCGTTCTGAAATAGAACAAAAAAAATCAAAACGTAAGAAAATATGCGAAAAATTCGCATATTTTTTTGTAAAATAAACCAAAAATTATTGTGAAAACCGCGCTGAAAACCTTATATAAAACCTTGACAACGATATGAAAGTTTCGTATAATTAAATTAAGGTCAAAGAAAGTCAAATTTTCAAAAGGTAATTATGAAAATCAGCGACGTCATCGAAAACTTCATAATCGAGGTTATGGGGGACGACAAGTGTGCGGAAATCAGCCGCAACGAACTTGCGTCCTATTTTCAGTGTGCGCCGAGTCAGATAAACTATGTCTTAAAAACCCGTTTCACGACGGAACGCGGCTTCAACGTCGTCGGTCAACGCGGCGGGGGCGGCTTTATCCGCATTGAAAAGTTTGACGCCAAAGCAGACGGATATCTTGAAAGCATTTTGCCGTCGCTTGAAAATCCGACAAGTTACACCCGTTCCAAACAAATCATTTGTCATCTTGTCGACGACGGCGTGATTTCCAAGGATGAGGGCAATTTACTTTCGGCGGCAACCTGCGACAAGGCGCTCACCGCGCCGCAGCACGTCGCCGACGTCATCAGAAGCAACATATTGAAAGAAACCATTATACAAATATTAAAGAGGTAATTATGCGAAATTCAGGCGGCCGGATTTGCGACGATTGTCAAATGCGCCCGGCAACGACACTTTCCACAATCGAACTTAACGGAAACGTATACGAAGTCGCGCTTTGCGACGAATGTTTCCGAAAACGCAACGCGGCGAGCGCGCCCGTTTATCAGGCTTTTATGCAGCAGGAGCGGGAGTGCCCGATATGTCATACCCGACTTTCCGAGGTGGAAAACAGTCAATATCTCGGTTGCAGCGAGTGTTACAACGTGTTCCGCAGCGAAGTCCTTAACAACATATACGACTTGCACAGGACAAGAAAACATATCGGAAAACGCAAAAAAACGCCGCGCCGCAACAAGACGGTGGGGCTTTCCGACGTCGAAAATATGCGCGAGCAATACCATCTTGCGAAAGACGAAGGTCGCTTTGAAGACGCGGAAGAAATACTTGACTTTTTAAGAGGTTCCGACGATGACAAACGATAATACGAAAAACGTCGTGGTGTCGTCAAGGGTACGCCTTGCAAGAAACGCCGCGAAAATTCCTTTCCCGCAAAAGGGAATCACCGTGGAAGAAGTCGCGTATCTTGTGAAGTGCGCCGACAAAGCCGCCGATTTCGAGCATCAACTTGTGTTTATGTCCGACCTTCGCGACGTTGACAGACAAGCCCTTGTCGAAAGGCATCTGATAAGCCCCGACCTTGCGAAAAAGGATTTGGGCGCGCTGCTTATTTCGGACGACGACAGCATTGCGGTAATGATCAACGAAGAAGACCATATCCGCGCGCAGTGCATCAAAAACGGGTTCCGTTTGCAGGAATGTTACAACGCAATCGACCGCTACGACGACAATTTAAGCAAGGTTATGGACGTTGCGTACGACAGCGAATTCGGCTATCTTACTGCGTGTCTTACGAACGTCGGCACGGGAATGAGAGCGTCGGTTATGGTGTTTTTGCCGGCGATGACTTTCACGAATATGATTGAAAATTTCCTGCTTATCGCAAAGGAAAACGGACTCACTTTCCGCGGCGTGTACGGTGAAAGAAGCAACCCTGTCGGGTGTATGTATCAACTTTCAAACGCGCGCTCCATAGGTCTTACCGAAAGCCAGATAATCGAAAACGTGTCGGGCGTCGTCAGTGAAATGTGCGCGTCCGAGCAAGGTTTAAGACGCCAGCTTTTGTCAACGAGAAAAGACGAGCTCACCGACAAAGCGTACAGGGCGTACGGCATTCTGAAAAACGCAAGAATGTTGTCGTCGGGCGAGTTTATGGAACTTGTCGCATATTTGAAACTTGGCATGGCAATGGACGTAATCGAGTTTAACGACGTCAAAACGCTTGATAAACTTATTATTGACGCACAACCTGCAAATCTTGTAAAGATTGCGAAGTCATACAGTCTTAATGCGGATCAGCGCGATTTGGTGCGCGCCGCGCTTGTAAGACACACCCTTGAAAACTTGAAATAATCGGAGGCAACTATGATACAGGACAGTAAAAACGTACAAAAAATCAAACAGGAAGCGTACAACGTCGCAACGCAGACGGGCGGCGAAATCGGCAGCGAACACTTGCTTGCGGGTATCGTCGTTATCGACGGCTCGATTGCAAACAATTTGTTGAAATTGCACGGCGTTACTCTTTCAAAAATTCAGAATTGCTTCCATGCGGTGAGTTTGAAAACCGAGCCGTATTATTCGGTCAGGACAAAGCGCATTTTGTCGAACGCGCAGGTTTTTGCCGCCGAATGCGGAGAAGACGTCGTCGGCAGCGAGCATTTGCTTGCCGCAATCATTTGCGAATCCGACAGCATCGCTTATACGATTCTCACGAATTCCGCGGATAACTTCGGCGCGCTTCAAAACGACGTCGCAAACGTGCTGGACGAAGAGAAAAACAGAAACTTTTCAAAAATGGAAAGAAACGCCGCTGATTCCGGCGACGAAAAATTGAAGGACGCGCTGGATAACGTCAATAAACGCATCAGAGGTTTCGGCGTCGAGGATGACAAATCCTCCCGTTTCAAAAGCACCGACCAGAAATCGCAGGGCGGCGCGCTGAAAGAACTGGAAGGCTTCGGAATCGACCTTACGCAAAAAGCGAAAGAAAACAAGCTCGATCCCGTCATCGGCAGGGATAAGGAAATCGAAAGGATAATCCAGATTCTTTGCAGAAGGACGAAAAACAATCCCGTACTTATCGGCGAGCCGGGCGTAGGAAAATCGGCGGTGTCCGAAGGGCTTGCGCTGCAAATCGTCAACGATCAGGTGCCCGACGCCTTGAAAGGGAAAAAAGTATTCTCTCTCGATATGGCAAGCATTGTTGCCGGCACTAAATACCGCGGCGAATTTGAGGAAAGATTCAAGGCGGCGCTCGACACAGTGAAAAAGGCTGGCGACGTGATATTGTTTATTGACGAAATCCACACAATCGTAAACGCGGGCGGCGCGGAAGGCGCGGTTGACGCCGCAAACATCTTAAAGCCCATGCTCGCAAGGGGCGAAATCCAGACGATCGGCGCGACGACTATCGACGAATACCGTAAATATATCGAAAAGGACGCCGCACTCGAAAGGCGTTTTCAGCCTATTGTCGTGGATCAGCCGTCGGTTGACGACACGATTCTTATTCTGAAAGGTCTTCGCGACAAGTACGAGGCGCACCATAAGGTCGAAATCACCGACGAGGCAATCGAAGCGGCGGCAAATCTTTCGGACAGATACATTACCGACAGGTTCCTGCCCGATAAAGCAATCGACCTTGTGGACGAGGCGGCAAGCAGAAAAAGAATTTTTGCGTTCTCTTTACCCGACGACATCAAAAAGGCGGAAGAAAAACTTGCAAGCCTTAATTACGACATAAAAGAAGCGTCGCATAACGAGCAGTTTGAAAAAGCCGAAAAACTGAAAGTCGAAAGGGACAAACTCAAAAAAATCGTCGACGAAGGTCGCGAAAACTACGACAAGGAAAAAGCCAACGCGAAACTTTCCATCGGCGAAGAAGATATTGCCGAAATCGTTGCGGACTGGACAGGTATCCCCGTGTCGAAACTCACCGAGGCGGAAAGCAAACGCCTTTTGAACCTCGAAGACACGTTGCATAAGCGCGTCATCGGTCAAAGCGAGGCGGTGTCTGCGGTCGCAAGGGCGATAAAGCGCGCAAGGGCAGGCATTGCCGATCCGAAACGTCCCATCGGAAGTTTCATATTCTTAGGTCCTACGGGCGTCGGAAAAACCGAACTTTCAAAGGCGCTTGCGGAAGCGATGTTCGGCGACGAAAACCTTATGATCCGCGTGGATATGAGCGAATATATGGACAAGTCGAACGTGTCGAAACTCATCGGCAGCGCGCCCGGGTTCGTCGGATTTGACGAGGGCGGACAACTCACCGAAAAAGTAAGGCGCAAACCGTATTCGGTCGTACTCTTTGACGAAATCGAAAAGGCGCACCCCGACGTTTTCAATATGCTTTTGCAGATTCTCGAAGACGGCAGGCTAACCGACAGCCACGGAAGAACGGTAAGTTTCAAAAACACGATAATAATCATGACAAGCAACGTCGGCGCAAGCGAACTCAACAGAACGCAAAAACTCGGTTTCGGCAGCGAAGACGACTACGACGACGTGCGCGACAGACAAATCAACGCCTTGAAACAAGTGATGAAGCCCGAATTCATAAACCGTATCGACGAAATCGTGGTGTTCACTCCGCTTGAAAAGCCCGACGTCGAAAAGATTGCCGACATTATGCTGAAAAACCTGGAAAAACGTTTGGAAGACCACGGCATTACCCTTGAAATTTCGGACGAGGCGAAAGCGCACCTTGTGGACAAAGGATACGACAAGGAATACGGCGCAAGACCGATGAGAAGAACGATTCAGCGTCAGGTCGAAGACAGACTTTCCGAAGAAATCCTAAAAGGAAACATTTCGGACAACGGAAAGGTCAAGATAACTCTTGTCGACGGACAGCTTGATTTTTCGGAAGAATAAAAGGAAAAACAAAGGAAATCCACCGGGGAAAACCCGGTGGATTTGCATTTTTGTCAATTTATCGCCGCGGCATAAGCCGCTTTCTTAATAAATGCACTCGATAACGCCCACGTCGCCTTTATGACGTTTGTAAACCACGTTTACCTTGCCCGTTTCGGGGTTGAGATACAGGAAAAAGTCGTGGTCGAGAAGGGTAAGCTGATCGATAGCGGCGTCAACTGTCAGCGGTTTCAGCTCAAACTCTTTCGTGCGGACGGGTTTAAGTTCGGGAAGGTCTGGAACGTCGGCAAAATCGTCTGAAATCGCGCCGTTGTCGTGCGACTTATAACTTTTTTCGATCTTCGTGCGGACTTTTCGCATTTGTCTTTCAAGCATCGGAATGACGACGTCCACGTTGTCGTAGATATTTTCGGAAGTTTCTTCCGCGCGGATCATTCTGTCGCCGAAATAGATTGTTGCTTCAAGGGTGTAGCGTTCGCGATTTTTCTCCTGAGTGCAGACAAATTTTGCGACCGCGCCGTCCTTTTCGATGTAACTGGACAATTTGGATTCGGTTTCTTTCTTGTCGAAATACTTATTGAGTTTTTCAAACTTTCTTTCGATGACCGATTTCAATCTGTCGGGTACGTTGTAGTTTCGTCCTATAATTTCAATACGCATAAATCAATGCCTCCTTATCTTGGACTGATTAAATTATAGCATTAAATCGGGCGCAATTCAATACCCTTTTCAAAAAAATAAACCGAAAATTTTATAAAATATTGGCGGAAGAATTTGCAAAACTTCGACATTTGAGAAAATTTCGGGCGTATCGACACGTTTTTAATTGTAATAATTTTATATTTATAATATAATATGCTTTATGGAAATAGGAATCAGTACGGCGACGTACTTCGGAAAGTTGCCGACGGAAGACACTTTTGAATACATAAAAGAAGCAGGCGCAAATATTTGCGAGGTGTTTATGGACACTTTTTCGGAATATACGCCTGAATTCGGCAGGCTTTTCAAGGAAAACTCCGAAAAGTACGGCGTGAAAGTTTATTCCGTCCACGCAAGTAACCTGAATTACGAGCCGAATCTCAACAACCCGACGAAGCGCGCCCGCGACGACTCGGAAGTGTTTTATCGTCAGGTACTTGCAAACGGACGTCTTCTTAATGCAAAGTCGTACACCTATCACGGCGGCACAAGGCTCAAAAGACGTCAATATACGTTCGATTTTGAAAAACTCGGGAAAAGAATCGAGGAACTGTGCGGCATTGCGAAAGAATACGGCATAGATATGTCGTACGAAACGGTGCATTGGGCGTATTTCAGTTATCCGGAGTTTTTTGAAAACCTTGAAAAATTCAGCCCGAGCGTGAAATGTACGCTCGACATAAAACAGGTCATGCAGGCGGGGCTTAATTATCGCGATTTTCTTCCCGCGATGGAAGGGCGCATCAACAACGTGCATCTTACCGACTACGACGAAAACGGAAATATCCTGCGTCCCGGGAAAGGCGTCGTCGATTATTACGACCTTTTCTCGCGCCTGAAAGGCATCGGATACGACGGTCCCATGATGATCGAACTTTATTCCGGCAACTACGACAAATACTCCGACGTGAAAGATTGCGTCGATTATCTTAACGATATTTTGGGGAAAGTTAAATAAAATCGAGAGGCTTTTTTAATGAAGTACAACAAGATTGAAAACAAACTTAAATTTGATTACAACAATATGATGGCGTCTTATATCGGCGAAAACGGCTTCACCGAAAAGGATCTTGCCGAAATGAACGCGCCCGCAAAAGCCGCGTTCAACTTCGTTTCCGAAAACCGCGGAAAAGGCTGGATGGGCTGGACGGAACTTCCTTACAACCAGAAAGAAATCGTCGAAGATATTTTGGCAACGGCAAAAGACGTCAGGAAAAATTTTGACAATTTTGTCGTTCTGGGCATCGGCGGCAGCGCGCTCGGTCCCATCGCCGTGTATCAGGCGTTGTGCCATCTGCACCACAACGAATTGCCGAAAAAGGTCAGAAAATCGCCGAAATTTTACGTTGAAGACAACGTCGATCCCGAACGTATGAACGCGTTGTTCGATATTATCGACCCCGCAAAAACCATGTTCAACGTCATCACGAAATCCGGCGCGACCTCCGAAACGATGAGTCAATACCTTATCGTCACCGACATTCTGAAAGAAAAACTCGGCGAAAACTACAAAAACAATATCATCGCAACTACGTCCGAAAACTCGGGCAACCTTATCAAAATCGCAAAAGCGGAAGGATTCAAAACCTTTTATATTCCCGACGGCGTCGGCGGAAGATTTTCGGAACTTTGTCCCGTCGGTCTGCTTCCTGCGGCGGTGCTCGGAATAGACATCAAAGGCTTGCTTTCGGGCGCGGAATTTATGGATAAAACCTGCAATAAATCCGCCGCATCCAAAAATCCCGCTCTTATGGCTGCGGTCTTGCAGAATATCGCAATGAAAAAAGGCTGCAATATCTCGGTTATGATGCCGTACGCCGACAGTTTGAAATATATGGCGGACTGGTATTGCCAACTGTGGGGCGAAAGCCTGGGGAAAGCGAAAGACCTTGACGGCAACACGGTAAACGCAGGGCAGACACCCGTCAAATCTTTGGGCGTTACCGACCAGCATTCGCAAGTCCAACTTTACACCGAAGGTCCTTTTGACAAGGTCGTTACGTTTATCGCCGTCGAAGCGTTCAGAAGCGAACTGCTTATCCCCGACGGCGCGGAAGAATATCCCAACGTCAACTTCCTGTGCGGCGCGACGCTTGGGAAACTTCTGAATACCGAACGCGAGGCAACCGAATACGCGCTTATGAAATCGGGAAGACTCAATAATACGATTATCCTGCCCGAAGTCAACGCGTTTACAATCGGACAACTTTTGTATTTTTATCAACTCCAAACGGCTTACGAAGGCGCGCTTCTGAACATCGATACCTACAATCAGCCCGGCGTCGAAGAAGGCAAAAACGCGACGTACGCAATGTTTGACAGAAAAGGCTACGAAGCGAAAAAGGCGGAACTCGAATCACGTCCGCAAAAATCCGAAAAGTACATAATCTGACTATGAGCAACTTTTACGCATTGATAAACCGAATGAAATATATCAGACGTTGGTGTCTGATGCGCGCGAATTACGACGAAAACCTGTTTGAACACTCGTTTCAGGTGGCGGTCATCGCGCACGCTCTCGCACTTATCAAAAACAAAAAGTTCGGCGGGAACGTAGACGCCGATTTCGTTGCGACCGCCGCGCTCTTTCACGACAGTTCCGAGGTCATAACAGGCGATATGCCGACACCCGTGAAATACAACAATCCCGCGCTCAAATCCGCATATAAGGATCTGGAAAAAACGGCGGACGAAAAACTTTTGTCGATGCTCCCCGATTTTTTGAAGGAAGAGTACGAAAAATATTTCAAAGTCGATATTTCAAGCGACGAAGGCAGGCTCATAAAAGCCGCCGACAAAATCTCGGCGTATATTAAGTGCGTTGAAGAAACCTTGTCCGGAAACGGTGAGTTCGCAATCGCGGAAAAAACCACGCTGAACGCAATCGACGTTGACCTTCCCGAGGTAAAGTATTTTATGGATAACTGCCTTGAAGGTTTCTTTAAGCCGCTTGACGTGCTTTGAGAAAAGAATAACGGCTCGGTAAAAAGAGCCGTTTTTTTATTGTGAGTTTTTATTAAATGACAAAATTAAAACGGCACGCAATTTGCGTGCCGTCTTTGTCTTTTGTAAAAAATATTGTTAAATTATGCCGACAATCATAAGTGCGGCAACAACGACAAGGGCAATACCGCCGACAAGACAAATGCTGCCGATGACTTTGCCTGCGACGCCCGACGATTTGACGGGAACGACGATGTCTTCTTCCTCGGCTTCTTCTTTCTTCTTCTTTTTGTCTTTCTTGTGTTTTTCTTTTGCGGGTTTTTCCGCCGAGGGTTCAACAGCCGTTGCTTCTTCCGCGGGAGAGGGCTCGGATGCGAACGATTCGGGTTCGGTCTCCTGCGCGTAACTCATATCCACAGCCGTGTCGTATTGAACGGGAGCAGCCTCGAATGCGGGAGCGTCGTAATCTCTTTCGACAACGACAGCCGCCTCGCCGTCGTCAAGGGAAGCGTTGGAAACGACTTCGCCTGCGGGCGCATTGTAAGGAGTTGCCGGAGTTTTGATCGTGGCAAGTTCCGCCGGGGTAAGTTTGCCGGCTTCCTCGTCAACGATGACTTTTGCTTTCATAAGCCAGTCGTCAACCTCGTTAAAAGCGACGCTTCTGGAATAACCCTGATCGCGGATTTGCAAAAATTTACTGTTCGCCTTTGACTTAATGCGGTTAATCATAGTAACCATTTTGTCGGTTTTGGGAACTTCGATAAATATCTCGTCAATATGAGCCTCTAATTTAGAATCCATAAAACTCCTCCCTGCTACTTCAATTCACTATACTATATAATAATATATATGCCGAAAATATTCAAGCATTTTTATGCGAAAAATTTTTCAAAACCGCAAAAATGATTGAAAATCGACGATTAAAGGGCAAAAAAACGCCGTTTAAGGGTTATTCGTTATCGTCTGGGGTGTTAAGCCGCCTGAAAGTTTTGTTGCGTTTTTCAAGTTCGGACAGTATGACGTCGTTGTATTTTTCGTCGACGTTCACGGCGATAATAAGGAAGTCCTTTTTCTTGTCCCGGTCGACGTATTGAAGATAAAGTTTATGCGTCATTTTTTCTTCCGCGCCCGCAAGGACGTTTTCATAAGGGATAACGCGCGGAACGAAGCCGTAAATCACCGTAAACCCGTTTTCGGAAAAATAATATTTTGAGTTGAAAAGTATCAGTAGACAGCACGTCAAAAGCAGCGCGGCGGCAACGATTGATATCGACGTAATTACAGTGTTTCCTTGCATAAAACCGCCTTTACCTGCCAAAATGAGCGCGTCAAGTACGATTGACGCAATTGAAATGCATATTACTGCGGTAATCAAAACATACACCGCGGTTGAAAATTTCATCTTGAATTTCATAAAATCACCTGCAATTATATTACCACATAAGAAATATTTTTTCAACGATTTCACCGGGGCGTGTTTCTTTTATTTGTCAAAACGTTTTGAAATTCGCGCGGTATATTGTATAATAAAATAGATTTTAATTATTTCGCGCGCGCTTTTTACGTACGGCGTACCGCGAAACACCACTTAGCGTTAAGGAGAACTACATTGATTGACGTAAAAAGAGCCGGCGCATATTATTGCGACGGAAAATTCAAAAGTCTGGGGGAAATCCGCAGCGTTTTCACCGATAAGGAAATTTCGGAAGCGTTCAAGGGCACTATGGCGTATTCGGTACTGTCGGCGCACTCGGCGTACGGCGCGTACCGCGGCGATAATCTGAACATAAGATTTGACGCAATCGCGTCGCACGACATCACGTACGTCGGCATTATTCAGAGTGCGAAAGCAAGCGGGCTGAAAAGGTTTCCGCTCCCTTACGTTCTGACGAACTGTCATAATTCGCTTTGCGCGGTCGGCGGCACGATAAACGAGGACGACCACGTTTTCGGATTGTCCGCGGCGAAAAAGTACGGCGGCGTGTACGTCCCGGCAAACGTTGCGGTAATACACTCGTTCATGCGTGAAAAATTTGCAGGTTGCGGAAAGATGATTCTCGGCAGCGACAGTCATACCCGTTACGGCGCGTTCGGCACGATGGCGATCGGCGAAGGCGGTCCCGAACTTGTGAAGCAACTTCTCGGACGCACTTACGACATCAAGTATCCCGAAGTCGTCGCGGTGGAACTTAAAGGGAACGTCCGTCACGGCGTAGGTCCTCAGGACGTCGCGCTTGCCATAATCGGCGCGGTGTTCAAGGGTGGCATTGTCAAAAACAAGGTGCTGGAATTCGTCGGCGACGGCATAAAAAACCTCGATATGGAATTCAGAAACGGCATCGACGTCATGACGACCGAAACCACGTGCCTTTCAAGCATCTGGATTACCGACGAAAAAACGCAGGCATACCTTAAAATGTACGGGCGCGAAAACGACTTCACCGAAATGCATCCCGGGAAACTCGCCTATTACGATGACGCGATTACCGTGGATTTGTCGAAGGTCGAGCCTATGATTGCGTTGCCTTTCCACCCGAGCAACGTTTATAAACTCAAAGACGTCATCGAAAATCCTTACGACATTCTTAAAAAGGTCGAAAACGACTGCAAGGCGGAACTTAACAACGATAAACTTTCTTTCTCGCTCACCGACAAAATCGTCGACGGGAAGGTCAGGGTATCGCAGGGAGTCATCGCGGGTTGCGCGGGCGGCACTTACGACAATATCGCACTTGCCGCAAACGTCCTTAAAGGTGCGTCCACCGGAAACGGCGCGTTTTCGCTGAACGTGTACCCGGGAAGTATGCCCGTATATCTCGACCTTATGAAAAAAGGCAGCCTTTCGACGCTTGTCGAGGCGGGCGCGGTCATCAAACCCTGTTTTTGCGGTCCTTGCTTCGGCGCGGGCGACACCCCGTCCAACAACGGATTGTCAATACGTCACACGACCAGAAACTTTGAAAACCGCGAAGGAAGTAAACCGTCCGGGCTTCAAATCGCATCGGTCGCGCTTATGGACGCAAGAAGTATCGCCGCAACCGCAAGAAACGGCGGCGTGCTGACGTCTGCAATGGACGTCGATTACGACGACGAAATCAAACCGTACGAATACGACGACGAAATTTACGAAAAGAGAGTTTACAACGGTTGGCGCAATCCGTTGCCCGAGGAACAGTTGCAATACGGTCCGAATATCAGGGACTGGCCACAAATCGACGCGCTTCCCGACAACCTTATTTTGCGAGTCGCCGCGGCAATCGACGACGCCGTGACCACCACGGACGAACTTATTCCGTCGGGCGAAACGTCAAGTTACCGCTCGAATCCCCTAAAACTTGCGGAGTTTACTTTGTCCAGAAAATGTCCCGATTACGTACAACGGGCAAAGAAAATAAAGGCGGAAGCGAACGAAGTAAAACGTGGCGTCCTTCCCGAAGAAGTGAAATTCGCCCTTGAAAAAACGGGGCTCAAACTTATGGGCAGCGTCGGAATGGGCAGCGTAGTATGCGCGGTTAAACCCGGCGACGGCAGCGCGAGAGAGCAGGCGGCGTCCTGCCAGCGCGTTCTCGGCGCAAGCGCGAACATCGCGCGCGAATACGCGACGAAACGTTACAGAAGCAACCTTATCAACTGGGGTATGCTGCCCCTTATTTCAAAGGACAGATTTGAAGTGAACGACGTGATAATAATGCCCGACGTCAAAACAAGGCTTATTGCGCAGAATTCGTTTTCCGCATACCTTGTGAGAAACGGCGCCGTGAAACGCATCACTCTCGATATGGATACGATAACCCTTACGGAAAGAGACATCATTCTTGCGGGTTCGTTGATAAATTACTACGCCGAAAGCGCGAAAAAGGAGGACTAATATGCTTGATTTCGACGAAGAAAGCAAAAGGACCGAAAGCGAAGAAGTCGCCGCAAACGGGAAAGCCCCCGATAAAATCGACGACGAGTACGATTATGAGGCAAAATACGAAAAAACCTATGCAAAGTATGATTTTAAGGGCAGCGACAGGTTTGACAAAACAGGCGAATACCACACCGATAAAAGTTACGCCGCGCAGTCGACAAACGTCGAACAGGTGAAAAAAGCGCCGCGCGTAACGGCGTGGACGACGTTTTTCAAGTCGATTCCTTATCCCTTGATTTGCATCGTGATTTATCTTGCGCTCGGTTTCGCGCTGAACGCATGGCACCCCGCGTGGGTAATATTCCTGACAATCCCCGCGTACTATTCGTTCATCGAAAACTACATTACGACGGGCGAAGTCCGCTTCCCGATTTTCACAATCGTTTTGATTGCGTATCTTCTGATGGGATTTTTGGGCAAACTCTGGCATCCCGGCTGGATCGTGTTTTTTGCGTGGCCGCTTTACTTCATTTTCGACAACTTAATGCGTATCAGGCACACAAGGCTTATCGTTTATACCTTGTTTTGCATCGCGATTTACGTTGTCATCGGCGCGACGCTTAAAATCTGGCACCCGACCTGGATAATTTTCCTGACTATTCCGATTTTTGAAAGTCTTTACAACTCAACCGTAAAACTTATCAAAACCAGAAAAGCCGAAAGGGAAGAAAAGAAAGAAGAAAAAGAAGAAAGTAAAAACGACAAATAATGACGGACAGAAACGCAAAACTTCTTGATACGCTGAAAAAGGATTATCCCGACGCAAAGTGCGAGCTGAATTTTGACACGCCGTTTCAACTGCTTGTCGCGGTCGTGCTGTCGGCGCAGTGTACGGATAAGCGCGTGAATATCGTCACGAGCGAACTGTTCAAGGTCGCAAAAACGCCGTCGGATTTCCGAAAAATGCCGCTCGAAACCTTGGAAAAACTCATATATTCTACGGGATTTTATCATAATAAGGCGGTTGCGATAAAGTCGCTTTCGGACGATATTGTCGAAAGGTTCGGCGGAAAAATGCCCGAAAACTTTGACGATCTCAAAAGCCTTCGCGGAGTCGGAAACAAAACGGCAAGCGTCGTTACCTGCGTCGCTTTGGGCGGCAACGCTTTGCCCGTCGATACCCACGTTTTCAGGCTCGCGCACAGGCTCGGGCTGTCGGACGGAAAAACTCCCGACGCCGTGATGAACGATCTGAAAGCGGAGTTTCCCGAAAAAAGCTGGTACGACTTGCATCACACGCTTATTTTTCACGGCAGATATACCTGCAAAAGTCAGCGTCCGTCGTGCGACAAGTGCAACCTTCAAGAGTTTTGCAATTATTATAATGAAAACGTACGAAATAATAAGTAAGAAACAATTTTCCGAAAAAGTCAACGAATACGTCGTATACGCTCCCGACGTCGCGCACCGCGCGCGTGCCGGGCAGTTTATCATACTTCGCGCAACCGAAGACGGCGAAAGAGTGCCGTTCACCGTTTGCGATTACGACCGTGAAAAGGGCACGATTACCATTCTTGTCCAGACGGTCGGATATTCCACGATGATTTTGGAAAAACTCTCGGTCGGCGACACGATTTGCGACTTCGTAGGACCGCTCGGAAAACCCACCGATTTAAGCGGTTTCGACAAAATGCTGCTTGTCGGCGGAGGCATAGGTTCGGCGGTAATTTATCCGCAGGCAAAACAACTTATGCTTGAAAACAAAGCGGCGGACGTTATCGTCGGCGCAAGAAACGAAAGCCTTGTCATTTACGAAAACGACTTCAAAAAGTTTTCAAACGAGTTTTTCGTCATGACCGACGACGGAAGCGCGGGCGAAAAAGGCTTTGTGACCGACAAAATCAAAAACCTTCTGGACGAAGGACGAAAATACGATTGTATCTTTGCCGTGGGCCCGCTCCCGATGATGAAAGCGGTGTGCGCGCTCACGAAAAATTACGGCGTGAAAACAATCGTCAGCATGAATACGATTATGGTCGACGGCACTGGTATGTGCGGCAGTTGCAGGCTCACCGTCGACGGAAAAGTAAAATACGCTTGCGTGGACGGGCCTGAATTCGACGGACATCTTGTCGATTTCGACGAGGCGATAAACCGCTCAAAATTTTACAAGGAACAGGAAAAAGAACACGTTTGCAGGCTTACGGGAGAGATAAGATAATGGCGGATTTTTTAAGACACGATATTGAAAATCAGCCGCCCGAAGTAAGACGGCATAACTTTGAAGAAGTGTCGCTGGGGTTTTCGGACGACGTCGCGAAAAAGGAGGCGGAAAGGTGTTTGAACTGCAAAAACGCACCTTGCAGAAGCGGCTGTCCCGTCGGCGTGAATATCCCGAAATTTATCGGTTTTATTAAGTGCGGCGACATGGAAAACGCCGTGAAAAGTCTGAAAAGCGACAACAGTCTGCCGTCGGTTTGCGGCAGAGTCTGTCCGCAGGAAAAGCAGTGCGAACTGCATTGCGTACGCCGCGAAAAAGCGGGCGGCAGCGTGTCGATCGGCGGGCTTGAAAGATACGTCGGCGACTTTGCGATAAAACAAGGAAAAGCCCTTAAAACTTCGGACAAAATCGGCAAAAAAGTCGCGGTTATCGGCAGCGGTCCGTCGGGACTTTCCTGCGCCGCGGATCTTATCAGGAACGGCTTTGACGTCACCGTTTACGAGGCGTTTCATAAGGCGGGCGGCGTGCTGATTTACGGCATACCCGAGTTCAGATTGCCGAAAGACATCGTGAAAAACGAAATCGAAAAACTTGAAAACGCCGGCGTTAAGTTTAAGTTAAATACCGTCATCGGAAAGACGTTTACGCTCAACGAACTTGAAAAAGAATACGACGCGGTGTTCATCGGAACGGGCGCGGGATTGCCTTCGTTTTTGAATATAAAAGGAGAAAACCTTATCGGCGTTTACAGCGCAAACGAGTATTTAACAAGGGTTAATCTGATGAAAGCGTACGATAAAGACGCCGTTACGCCGATACAACGCGGAAAGAACGTTGTTGTCGTGGGTGCCGGAAACGTCGCTATGGACGCCGCGCGAACGGCACTTCGCATGGGTGCGGACAGCGTGAAACTCGTTTACCGCAGAAGCCGCGCGGAAATGCCTGCACGCCACGCCGAAATCGACCACGCGGAAGAAGAAGGCGTTGAGTTTTGCCTTCTTACAAACCCCGTCGAGATTTTGGGCGCGGACGGAAAAGTAACCGGCATGCGCTGTGTGAAAATGGCTCTCGGGGAGCCGGACGCGTCGGGAAGGCGCAGCCCGAAACCCGTCCCGGGGAGTGAGTTCGACGTTCCTTGCGACGAGGTTATCGTCGCTCTCGGCACAAGTCCGAACCCCGTTCTGAAAGACGGCGCGACAGGGCTTGAATTTAACGAAAAAGGCACGATTAAAATCAATCCCGAAACGGGCGAAACGTCTGTCGAAAACGTCTATGCCGGCGGCGACGCGGTAACGGGCGCGGCAACCGTAATCCTTGCGATGGGCGCGGGACGTCTTGCCGCAAAATCCATAATCGAGAAACTGAAAGGATAATTCCGAAATGCAAAAAAATATTATACTCGACTTCGACGGCACGCTTATCGACACCGAAAGGGTTATGATGCGCTCCGTCATGGAATACGCCGAAATGAACGGTGTCCCGAACGACGAAGAATTTATGCTGAAATTCGTCGGCGTCAGCCCGCAGTATATCGCAGGGCTTCTGAAAGACCGCTTCGGGGCGGATTTCGACGCGGTCGGGTTCATAAACGGCGCGGTCGATTACTTCAACAAAACGCTTGTTACGCGCCCGACGCCTCTTATGGACGGCGCAAAGGAACTGCTGGAATTTCTGAAAAACGACGGCTGGTATATGGGGCTTGCGACCTCGACTTATCGCAAAATCGTTGATTTTGAACTTAATTTTCACAACATTGCGAAATATTTCGACGTTGTGGTTTGCGGAAACGAGGTTGAGCATACGAAGCCTTCGCCCGAAATTTACCTCAAAACGGCAGGGGTTATGGGCGTGCTTCCGAAAAATTGTTTTGCGCTTGAAGACAGCACGGTCGGCATAGAGTCCGCGCTTTCGGCGGGTATGAAAACGGTCGCGATTCCCGATTTGCACAAAATCAGCGACCGTAACCGCGAAAAATGCTTTGCGGTGGTCAAGGACAGATACGACGCAATCAGGTTGTTCAGGTCGCTTGACGAAAAGGAATAAATTTAGTAAATTATTTAATCATTATAAATAATAAAATAATAAGCCGCAAAAAAGGCGGCATCGGACAAATTATGCTTGATTACGTAACGATATTTTGTAAAGCCGGTAACGGCGGCGACGGGATTGTGTCGTTCCATCGTGAAAAGTTCGTCCAGCAGGGCGGGCCCGACGGCGGCGACGGCGGCAACGGCGGCAACGTCGTGTTTCGCGTCGACGACAACCTGAACACTCTTATCGACTTCAAATTCAAAAAACATTTCCGCGCGGAAAATGGCGAAAACGGACAAGGTAGAAACTGCTTTGGAAAAAGCGGCGAAGACCTTATCATAAACGTACCTTTGGGCACGGTCATTAAGGATAAGGAAAGCGGCGTCGTCGTTGCGGATATGAACAAAAAAGGATATGAAAAAGTGTTGCTGAAAGGCGGCAGGGGCGGCAAAGGCAACGCTCGCTTTGCAACGCCGACAAGGCGCACGCCGAATTTCGCGCAACAAGGCACGAAAACCACGGAACACGCGCTTATTCTGGAACTGAAAACCATTGCGGACGTCGGTTTAATCGGTTTTCCCAACGTCGGAAAATCCACGCTTTTGTCGGTGATGACGTCGGCAAGACCGAAAATCGCGAATTATCATTTCACGACTCTTGCGCCCAATCTCGGTGTGCTGAAAGTTTACGACGAAAGTATCGTCATCGCGGATATCCCGGGGCTTATTGAGGGAGCAAGCGAAGGCGCGGGGCTCGGACACGACTTTTTAAGGCATATCGAAAGGGTGCGGCTTCTCGTGCATATCGTCGATATTTCGGGCTCGGAAGGGCGCGATCCGTACGACGATTTCGTAAAAATCAACAGGGAACTTGACGGATACAGCGCGAAACTTGCCGGGCTTACGCAAATAATCTGTGTCAATAAAACTGACCTTTTGACAGCGGAAGAACTTGACAAAGCGGTGAAACGTTTTGAGAAAAAAGTCGGCAAAAAAGTTATCGAAATTTCAGCCTATACCCATAGAGGTATAGATACGCTGATAAAAGCCATTATCGACGGGCTTAAAACCGCCGAAAAGCCCGAGGATATTTACGTCGACGAAGACTTTGAGTTTGAAAAATCCGACAACTCGTCCTTTGAAATCGAAAAAGAAGACGACCATACTTTTCTGGTTTATGGCGGGCTTATCGACACCCTGCAAAAAAACGTTACTATGTCGGACGACGACAGTTTCCGATATTTTCAGAAAACCCTGCAAAACCGCGGCGTAATCGACGCGCTCAGAGAAAAAGGTGCAAAAGACGGCGACACTATCGTCGTCGGCGATATCGAATTTGAATTTGTGGAATAAAAGAGGTAATATATGATTTCAACGAAAGACAGAGCAAAACTTAAAGGATTGTCGCAAAAACTCGAACCCGTTTTCCAGATCGGCAAAAACGGCGTTACCGAAACCGTTGTCGAACAAGTTTCGATCGCGCTTGACTCGCACGAACTTGTGAAACTCAACGTTTTGAAAAACTGCGACTTTACCGCAAAAGAAATTATCAACGATCTGGCGGCGCGACTTAACGCCGATCCGGTGCTTGCAATCGGCAACAAAATCGTGCTGTATCGTATGAGCGACAAAAAGGGCGTGCAGCACGTTTTATGAAAACGGATAAAAAATCCCGAAAAATGCCAACAGATAATAATACGAACTTAGGTTTTACGCCGTGTTTTTGACTAATACTGCGTTACGCTCACGGCTTATACGGTAAAGTATTAAGCCGCTCGCGTGCCTTGTCTTATTCTAAAAACACGACGGAAAACTTGTTCACAACCGAAAACGCCGAGATTTCAGATGATTTTTGAAAAAGGCGAACGCAGTTGTACTTTTTGGTACTGCAAGCGAGCATTTTTCATAAAAGCGTTGAAATATCGGCGTTTTGGCAATGTTCGCATTATTATCTGTTGGCATAACGACTTGTGAAAACGAGTCGTTTTTTATGTTTTCAACATAAATTTGATTTTTCGCTTGAAATAAGACGGCGCGTATGTTAAAATTTTGTAGAAATGAATTAAGGCTTGAATTTTTGGGAATTTTAATGAAATATTACAACAAAGAAATCGAAACGATGAGCCGCGAAAATTTGTTCGCGTTGCAATCCGAAAGACTTGTGAAACAAGTGCGAAATGTTTATGACCGCGTGCCTTACTACCGCGCGAAAATGGACGCTATCGGGCTGAAACCCGAAGACGTCAGGTCAATTTCGGATATTTCAAAACTACCGTTCACGGTGAAAACCGATATACGCGCAAACTATCCTTTCGGACTTTTCGGTTGCGACAGGAAAAAGGTCGTACGACTGCACGCGTCAAGCGGCACGACGGGGAAACTCACCGTCGTCGGATACACGAAAAGGGATCTGAACACCTGGTCGGAATGTTGCGCCCGCGCAATGACCTCGGCAGGGCTTACGAAAAACGATACCGTACATATCGCATACGGCTACGGACTTTTCACGGGCGGTCTCGGGCTGCACTACGGCGTGGAAAAGTTGGGCGCGACGGCTGTCCCCGTTTCGACGGGCAACACGATGCGCCAACTGATGCTTCTGAAAGACTTCGGCGCGACGGCAATCGCATGCACCCCGTCGTACGCGCTGTATCTTGCGGAAGAACTGAAAACCGCGGGGCTTACGACCGACGACCTTATGCTGAAAACCGGCATTTTCGGCGCGGAACCCTGGACGGAAGAAATGCGCCGTGAAATCGAAGATCGGCTTAAAATCGAGGCGTTCGACATATACGGTCTTTCGGAAATCAGCGGGCCGGGCGTCGCGATGGAATGCAAATCGCACTGCGGCAAGCACGTGTACGAGGACTTTTTCTATCCAGAAATTATCGATCCGTACACGCTGAAACCGCTGCCTTACGGCGAGAAGGGCGAACTTGTGTTCACGACTCTCACGAAGGAGTGCATACCCCTTATCCGATACAGAACGCGCGACATCTGCACGCTTTATAACGAGCCGTGCGAATGCGGGCGCACCCTTGTCAGAATGGGCAAAATCGAAGGTCGCAGCGACGATATGCTTATTATTCGCGGCGTAAACATTTTCCCGTCGCAAATCGAAACGGTGCTTCTGAACATCGGCGGAATGATCGGGCCGCATTACCGTATTATTCTTGACCGCGTCGGAAGCCTTGACACCCTTGAAATTCAGGTGGAACTTGCGGAGCACGCGTTTTCCGACGAAATCCGCGACATCGAAAATCTGAAAGCGCGCATTTCGCACGATATGCAGTCGATGCTGGGTGTTTCCGCAAAAATTACAATCGTGTCGCCGCGTTCCTTGCCGAGAAGCGAAGGCAAATCCAACCGCATCGTCGACAGACGCAAAAAATAAGGAGAATATTATGCTGGTAAACCAACTTGCGGTGTTTCTTGAAAACAGAAAAGGACGCTTAAAAGAACTTGCGGGCGTTCTTGCGAAAGAAAAAATCGATATTTTAACGCTGTCGATTGCCGACACCGAAGATTTCGGCATAGTCAGATTTATCACGACCGACAACGCGCGGGCTCGTTCGATACTTCGCGACGAAGGATTCACCGTTACCGAAACCGAACTTATCGGCGTTGAAATCGGCGACGTACCGGGTGCGCTTGCAAAGGTATTGAAGGCACTTGCGGACGGCGATATAAGCATCGAATATCTGTACAGTTATTCAAGAACGGGCGGAAACGCGATAATATTATTTAAGGTAAAAGAAGTCGGACGCGCGCTTGACGTATTGTCCCGCGCCGACGTACGGGTTCTCGATAAGGCATTGTAGTATGAATAAACGTTCGGCAAGAGCCCTTGCAAAGGCAAGGGTAAAAACGTTATCCGACGCCGAAAAACTTATTAAAAGCGGCGTCATAGTAAACGACGTATTGTCGTTTGTCGACGAAAACGGGATAAAAAGCGTTTTCGTTTACAAATCGTCCGACGACGAGGTGCAGACTAACGCGATTATCGACGGTCTTTTCGAGCGCGGCGTAAAAGTGTATATCCCGAAAATTTCGGGCGACCTGATGCGCCTTTCGGTAATTTCAAAAAAATCGAAATTCGTCAGAAATATTTTCGGTATATTCGAAACGACGGACGACGGCGAAGACTTTTTCGACGCCGAACTTAATATCGTGCCGCTTGTGGCGTTTGACAAAACTCTCACAAGGCTCGGACACGGAAAAGGATATTACGACAGATATCTTGAAAAGGCGACGGGGCGTATACTTGCGCTTGCGTACGACTGTCAGGAAATCGACGAGATCGATTCCGAAACTCACGACGTGAAAATGCAAATCGTCATCACGGAATCGGGACGAAAAGGAGGTTAATATGAGGATTATTTCGGGAAAACACAGGGGAAGAATACTGCGGTCTCTGGACGGCGAAAACACGCGCCCCACGACCGACAGGGTGAAAGAATCCCTTTTTGACATTATACAAGCCCGCATACAGGACAGCGACGTGCTTGATTTATTTGCCGGCAGCGGCGCGCTCGGAATCGAGTGTCTTTCGCGCGGTGCGAACAGCGTGGTTTTCTGCGACAACAACAAAGAAGCCGTCGACGTAATCAACAGAAACCTGAAAAATATCGAAGGAAATTACAAAATCGTTCATTCCGACTTCAAAATGGTGTTGAAAGGGGACGAAAAGTATGATATTATTTTCATAGACGCACCGTACAGAAGCCCGTATGCCTCGGACGCGCTCAACATCATCAACGCTTATCGCATATTGAAAGACGACGGCGTGATCTGTTACGAAAGGCTTTTCGACCTTACTCCCAAAATCCCCGACGGGCTTAAAATCGTCGATACGCGAAAGTACGGCAACACCGCGCTGGAATTCATAAAATATGACGAAGAAAGCAGTAATAACGGGTAGTTTCAATCCCGTGACAAGCGGGCACCTGTTTCTTCTTGAACAGGCGCAAAAACTTTTTGACGAAGTTTATATGGTCATACTCATCAATCCGGAAAAGACGTATAAACTGTCCTTGGAAAAAAGGCTTTCGCTCCTTAAAGACGCCGTGAAACCTTTTGACAACGTCAAAATTTTCGCATACGACGGCTTTGCCTGCGATTTTTGTTTAAGCGTCGGCGCAAACCTTATGCTCCGCGGCGTGAGAAACGACAAAGACCTGCAATACGAACTCGATTTAAGACGACAAAACCTTGAATACAAGGGCATAGATACTATGATTCTCGTGACGGACGAAAAGCATAAAAACGTCAGTTCCACGTACGTTCGGGAACACGGTCACGAATAAGGAGATTTTATGGATAACTTTATGCAATACGTTTCGGAACTCGAACAAGTCGTTTCGACCGCAAAAAAATCGGTGTTTTCGGGCAGCGACGTTATCGTAAACCGCGCGCAGGTGCTTGATATTATCGACCGTATGCGCGCCGCGTACCCCGACGTCATGCGTCAGGCGCAGTTTATCGTCGACGATTGCGAAAACCAGAAACAAAGGGTGCTGGAATACGGCAACAACGTTATAAAAGAAGCCGAAAGCCGCCGCGATAAACTTTTGAGCGAAAGCGATATTATCCGTCAGGCAACCGAAGAAGCGGCAAAAATCAAACAGGAAGCCATGGATATGCGCGCCCACGTCGAGTACGACCTGAAATGCAAAATCGACGAGGTTTTAAGCGACAGCGAAGTAACGCTACGCGACGCCCTGACGCTCATCAGAAACAACAGGGAAGAACTGAGAAAAACCGACGGAAACGCAAATACGCAATATCAGGGCAACGCCAGCGAAACAAGATAAGCAATCCCCGCGCCGACAAGCCCCTGAAAAACTTTCACAAGAAAATAATACGACGATTTGACCTTTGCGTCTTTTAAGAAAGTCGTCGCCTGCAAAAATATACACAATCCGCCAAACGACGTGAACCCGGTAAGCGCGGCAAGAAGCGCACCCGTCGAAGGCGGTTTTTTTATTATCTCTTTCGCGCCGCGCGTCATTTCAAAAAAACCGACGGCAAGCGGTGAATAATTTCCGAACAGGTCAAAAAATTTCAGATCGTACAAAACGTCGATGACAAGACTGAATATCGCGATAAGTCCGCCGACCGACAAAACCGACAGGACGCTGTCGTTAATGCTGTCGCCTATGACGTTGTCAGGCAACGGTTTTACGCGGGGTTTAACGTCGCTTTTTGTCGCTTTAAGCGGTCTTACGTTGCAAAAAACAAGTCCCGTAATTATCGCCGAAAGGTAATGCGAAAAAAGTATTATCACGCCGTACGACACGTTGTCAAGCATGAAAACGCCCAAAGTTCCGATGACAAAAAGCGGCGCGGAAGTTGACGAAAAAGCAATAATTTTTTTGCTTTCTTCGGTATTTATCACGCCGTTTTTGTAAAATTCCGAAATTAGTTTCGCGCCGATGGGATAGCCCGAAAGCACGCTCATAAAAAAAATGTATGCGGAAATCGGCGGGGTGTGAAAAAGGAATTTGACGGGCTTTTCAAAAAACTTCCCGACGGTTTCGGGGAAGCCCAGCCCCGTCAGCATTCTTGTGAAAAAGAAGAAAGGGAAAAGCACGGGAAGTACCGCCGCCCAAAACAAAATAACGCCGTCTTTCACCGACGAAAGATATCTTTCGGGGTTTATAAGAACGGCGCACATCAATAAAAGTATAATAAGCGCGGCGATTTTTTTTGAATGCTTCACGCTAATTTATACGCGGATTTTATATCAAAAATTACTTCACGAAAACCGTATTGAAGTTTTCTTTTTCTTTGGACAGGACGAAATATACGTCATCGACTTTGTTTTCAAGTTCGATTGCGGCTTTCACGCTTTCGGGCGCGCTTAAAAAATCGGAATACGACGTGATAAGGTTTTTGCCAAGGATTTTCAGCGCGTCTTTTTTGTCGTCTTTTACGGCAAGCACCCTTGCGTAGGCGGGCGCGGAATACAATTCGTCGAGTTTGTTTTTGTCAAGCCCCGCAACCGCGTATAAAAGTATGCGTTTAATGCGAGCCATCGTATATCTTTTCGACTTAATCGCGTTTATGAGTTCGTCGTAAGATTTTGCGGTTTTCGCGGCTTGTTTTATGCGGTTTTCAAGCCCTTCGATAACTTCTGGAAGGGCTGCGATTTTATCAACGGTCATCGTGTTGAGTCTGTAAGAAACAAGGCTGAAAAGGTCGTTATTGGAAACACAATTTTCAAGCGTATTTGAAACGTAATGTGGCAAAAAACGCTCGATTTCATTGAAACGCCCCGAAAAAACGCAATTTCTTATCGCTTGCGCCGAGGCGTAATTTCCGTCTGTTTCAAGTCCTGAAAAACTGCCTTCGCGCTTTATCGTGTACGGTGAAAATCCGTATTTTTTCATTGCGTGGACGTATTCGAGCGCAAGCGTGTTGTTGGGCGTGAAAAAGTCGTTTTCGTCCAGCGCCGCGGCGCGCGCTCTGATAAGGCTCATTCCGCTTTTCAGGTTTTGTTTTATGAGCGACTTTTCGTGTTCCGACTCGTTGTGGATTTTTTCGGAAAGTGCGGAAATTTCGTTGACGTTTCCCGATTCGCTGCCGAAAGCGACGGTAAGCGGCGCGCCGAAACAAGACAAAATTTTCATTGCGCCCGCCGCAAATTTTTCGGCGCAGTTCACGGCGTAAAAAAACGGAAGTTCCATAACGACGTCCGCGCCGGCATTTATCGCCCACTGTGCGCGGATATGCTTATTTTTCACCATTACGTCGCCGCGTTCCGAAAAATTCCCGCTTAGTATAACGGCGAATATATCGGGCGACAAATCGCGTTTTACGGCGTCGAAAAGCCTCAGGTGTCCGGAGTGTAACGGGTTAAACTCCGCGACGCACGCAACTATTTTCTTTTTTTCGTTTTTCACTGCCATTTCTTCTTGATTTTTTGGATTAAAGTACCTATAATGTTATTGCTTTAATTATACACGGGACAAATTATTTTTCAAAGCAAAATAAATCATATAAGAGGCATTTATGAACAAATTTTTGGACGGACTCTATGAAAGAGCGTCAAAGCAAAACAAAACAATCGCTCTTGCCGAAGGTTTTGACAAAAGGGCTGTGAAAGCGGCGGAACTTCTGACGAAACGCGGCATCGCAAAAGTCGTACTTATCGGCGACGCGGACGAGATCGCGAAAAATAATCCCGAAATCGACCTTAACGGCGTGAAAATCGTCAATCCCAAAACCTCAGAAAAAACCAAAGAATACGCAAATCTTTTGTATGAACTTCGCAAGGCAAAGGGCATGACGGAAGAACAAGCGTACGAACTCACCGTCAATAACGAGATGTTTTACGGCTGCCTGATGCTGAAAAGCGGCGACGTGGACGGTCTTGTAGGCGGCGCGACTTTTTCAAGCGCGGACGTTTTGAGAAGCGCGTTTCAGGTCATCAAACCCGCTCCCGGCATTAAGTCCGTTTCAAGTTGCTTTGTCATCGTCCCTCCCGAAGGAAACACGGTTACCGACGCTCCCGCAATGATTTTCAGCGACTGCGCGGTCATTCCCGAACCTGACGAAAACCAACTTGCCGACGTTGCGGTCGCCGCTGCGGACAGCGCAAGAAATATTGTCGGTATCGAGCCGAAGGTTGCAATGCTTTCGTTCTCCACAAAGGGCAGCGCAAAGCATGAACGCATCGACAAAGTCGTGCATGCGCTCAATATCGTGAAAGAATCTCATCCCGAACTTGATATAGACGGCGAAATGCAGCTCGACGCGGCAATCGTTCCCGTCGTTGCAAAGCAAAAAGCCCCCGGTTCAACCGTTGCCGGACACGCGAACGTACTTGTTTTCCCGAATTTGGAATCGGGCAATATCGGCTACAAAATCGCACAACGTTTCGGCGGCTGCATGGCAATCGGTCCCGTTATGCAAGGTCTTGCAAAACCTGTCAACGATCTTTCGCGCGGATGCGTTGCGGAAGACATCGTCGCGGCTGCGGCAATCACCGCTCTTCAATCCAAATAAGGTGGCAATATGAAAATTCTCGTTATCAACGCGGGCAGCAGTTCGCTTAAATATCAACTCATAGATATGACGGACGAATCGGTCGTCGCAAAAGGTCTTTGCGAAAGAATCACGATGGACAGTTCCGTCCTTACGCAAAAGGTCGCAGGCAAAGACAAACTCGTCATCGAAAGCCCGATGCCCACGCATAAAGAGGCGATGGAACTTGTCCTGAAAGCCCTTCTTGACGAAAAAAACGGCGCGATTAAGAGCGTCAAGGAAATCGGCGCGGTCGGTCATCGCGTGCTCCACAGCGGCGAAGATTTTAAGTGCAGCGTGGTCGTGGACGACGACGTCATCGCAAAGTGCAAGAAAAATATCGACCTCGGACCACTGCACATGCCCGGCAATATTTCCTGCGTCGAGGCGTGCAGGGAAGTTATGGACGTTCCCATGGTGCTCGTTTTCGACACGACTTTCCACGCGACGATGCCGCCGAAGGCGTTTATGTACGGCATTCCTTACGAAATCTACGACGAATATAAGGTTAGAAAATACGGTTTCCACGGCACTTCGCACAAGTATATCGCGGGCGAGGCGAGAGAGTGGCTCGGCGGCGACAAAAAAGTCATCATCTGCCACCTTGGCAACGGAAGTTCGCTTTCTGCGGTCAAGGACGGAAAATGTATGGATACGACGATGGGCTTCACGCCCCTCGAAGGCGTTATGATGGGCACGAGAAGCGGCGATATCGATCCCGCCGCAATCGAATACATGGGCGCAAAACTTGGCAAAAATTTGCCCGAAATGGTGCAATTTCTGAATAAAAAATGCGGTATGCTGGGCGTAAGCGGAATAAGCAGCGACTGCCGCGACGTTACGGCGGCTGCCGAAAACGGAAACGAAAGGGCGATACTCACGCTCGATATGGTCGGCTATCGCATCAAGAAGTACGTCGGTGCGTTCGCAGCGGTACTCGGCGGCGTGGACGCGATTATCTTCACCGGCGGCATCGGCGAGCACAGTCCCGAAATCCGTCAGCGCGTCATGGAAGGGCTTGAATATCTCGGCGTCGATTTCGATTTCGAGCTTAACAAGCACCCCGCGGACGCTCACGTTTCGGTTTTGTCGAAACCCGACTCAAAGGTAAAAGTCGCGATTATCCCCACGAACGAGGAACTTGTCATCGCAAGAGAGACCAAAGAACTTACGCAAAATCTCGTAAAATAGTCGTTTTCGGCTGTTTTTCGGGGCGCAAGTGCCTTTATTCGATTGACAAAAAAGCGCATAATATATATAATTTTAATGTTTTATAGGTGTATAAGATGATTATCGATTTCAAAGACGCCGTCGAGGGCGAGTTTTATAACGTTGAAGAATCAATACCTCTTGACGATTCTCTTACGGGAAGCAGAGGGGGCAGGTTCTTGTCGCCGGCAACTTTGAAAGGTTGGTATACTTTTTCCGAAAACACCCTTGCCGTAAACTGCGTACTCACCGCGGAAGCGATTTTCGATTGCGACCGCTGCGGCGCGCCCACTACGGTGAAATATAAAGTCCCCGTGGAAGAAACTTTTTTTAAGGATCCCCCGGACGAGTATTCTCTTTCCTACGACGACGAAATTGTTGATCTCGATCCCGTCATCAACGACCGCGTCGTGCTTGCGTCGCCTTCGCAAGTCCTGTGCAGGAAAGATTGCAAAGGTCTTTGCAGTAAATGCGGCAAAAACCTGAACGAAGGCGAATGTAACTGCAATATTGACGACGGCAAAGACGATACTTACAATCCCTTTTCCGTGCTGAAAAATATGAATAATAACAATTCGGGAGGTGCAACCAATGGCAGTACCAAAGTGTAAAGTATCCAAAGCAAGACGTAACAGTCGTGCGGCTAACTGGAAACTCGAAACCCCTAATCTGGTCGAGTGCCCTCAATGCCACGAACTTAAACTCAGCCATCAAGCCTGCAAAAAATGCGGATATTATGACGGCGAGCAAGTTGTTGCTATTAAAGACAAGAGCGACAAAGAGTAGTAGTGTGTCTTAAAGGTAAGGAAGATTAGCGTTTCCTTACCTTTTCATTTATTATGATAACTTCAACCGCAAACGAAAAGGTAAAGTTCGTAAAAAAACTTCACGACAAAAAAAACCGCGACGCGGAAAATCTGTTCATTGCCGAAGGCGTGAACATTTTGTCCGATCTCAAAGAAGGTTTTTCGGTGAAGGAAATTTTTGCGACCGACAAAACCGCGGATATTGCCGAAAATCTTGCGAAAAAGTACGGCGCGTGCACAACGCTCGTGTCGGAAAGCGTGATGAAAGTCCTTGCGGACACGGTAAGTCCCAGCGGTATCCTTGCCGTAATCGGAATTCCTTTGTCGAAGCCCGAAGGTGTAAACGCCGTCGTTCTTGACGGAGTGCAGGACAGCGGCAACGTCGGAACTATTATCCGTACGGCGGTCGGCGCGGGATTTTCCGACGTTTATCTTGTGGACTCTGCCGACGCTTTCTCACCGAAAACGGTCAGGGCAAGTATGGGCGCGGTTCTTCGCGCAAACATAATAAAAGCGCGCGCGGAAGAGCTTGAAGATTATCTGAAAGAATACGATAAGGTCGCGATGGATATGGGCGGAGACGACGTGTTTTCGTATCGCCCCAAAAGAAAAGTCGCGGTTATCGTCGGAAACGAAGCGCACGGCTTGTCCGATTTCGCAAGAAAGTTTTCCGACGTTACCTTGTCGATTCCGATGCAGGGCGGACAGGAAAGTCTGAACGTTGCCGTCGCAGCCGGCATCGCAATGTACGTAATCAATCACAATTCAAATATTTAGGAGTGTTTTATGAGTGGACACAGCAAATGGCACAACATACAAGCCAAAAAAGGTAAAAGCGACGCGGCTCGCGGAAATATCTTTACGAAAATCGGTCGCGAAATCGCAATCGCTGTAAAACAGGGCGGTTCCGATCCCAACACCAACAGCAAACTTCGCGACGCCATCGCCAAGGCAAAGTCGAACAATATGCCCAACGACAACATCAACAGAAGCATCAAGAAAGCGGCGGGCGAACTCGACAGCGTCAATTACGAAGAATTTACCTATGAAGGATACGCGGCAGGCGGCGTTGCGGTCATCGTGGAATGTCTGACCGACAACAAAAACCGCACGGCGGGCGACGTCAGACACTTGTTCGATAAATTCGGCGGCAGTCTCGGCAACAGCGGATGCGTATCGTATATGTTCAAAAAACGCGGCGTTATCGACGTCGACGTGAACGCTATGGGCGAAGACGATATTATGATGCTTGCAATAGACGCGGGCGCGGACGATATCGTAACCCTTGAAGACGTTTACGAAATCTATACAATGCCCGGCGATATGTCGAAAGTGCGCGAGGCACTTGAAAACGCCGGCATCGAAATTCTTTCGTCCGAAATCGATATGATCCCCGACAACGAAATCGAGGTCGATCCGAAACATAAGGATTCCGTCATTAAACTCATCGACAAACTGGAAGAACTCGACGACGTACAGGACGTTTTCCACAATGCGAAAGATCTGAGCGACGACGAAGAATGAGCGTAACTTCTCAGGCTGAAAAAGCGCGTCAAAGCGCGCTTAAACTGCAAGGTTATTCAACCGACGACAAAAACAAGGTGCTTTCGGCAATTGCCGAAGGCATTTCGGCATATAAAGATTACATTATCGCCGAAAACAAAAAAGACCTTGATATTTTCCCCGACAAAACGTCCGCACTTTTTGACAGACTTTTGCTGAACGAAAAGCGCGTGATGCAGATGGTTGAGGGAGTAAGGGCGGTCATCGACCTTAAAGATCCCGTCGGCGAAGTCACCGCAGAGTGGGACAGACCCAGCGGATTGCATATCAAAAAAGTGCGCGCGCCACTGGGCGTGGTCGCGATTATTTACGAAGCCCGTCCCAACGTTACCGTCGACGCCGCCGTTCTTTGCATTAAAAGCGGCAATGCGGCGATACTTCGCGGAAGCAGACAGGCGCTTAACAGCAATCGCGCGATTTATAAGGTTATGTCGGAAGCCGTCGAAAAGGCGGGCTTTGACAAAGATATCGTGCAGTTTATCGACGACGCGTCCCACGACGGCGCGAAAGAACTTCTGACCTGCGAAAAATCCGTTGACCTTGTTATCCCGCGCGGCGGCGAAGGGTTGAAAAAGTTCGTGCTTGAAAACAGCCTTATTCCCGTGCTTGCGTCTGCGGGCGGCAACTGTCACATTTACGTCGCAAAATCGGCAAACTTCCAAAAAGCCGTCGATATCATCGAAAATTCAAAATGCAATAAGCCTTCGACGTGCAACGCCGTTGAGCATATTCTGATTGATAAGTCGATTGCGAAAGACTTTGTACCTATATTGAACGCGCGTATGCGCGCGTGCGGGGTGAAAGTTCTTGCGGACGAGTTTTGCCACTCTCTCGACAACGAAACGACGATTGCAACCGACGCCGATTACGATACGGAATTTCTTGCGCTTACGCTCACCGAAAAGGTTGTGTCGGGCGTTTCCGACGCTATCGACGAAATCAACCGTCGCGGTACGCGCCACAGCGAGTGCATAGTAACCGAAGATAATGCGGAAGCCGAAAAGTTCACGACGCTTGTCGACGCGGCGGCAACCTACGTCAACACGTCCACAAGATTTACCGACGGTTTTGAGTTCGGTTTCGGCGCGGAAATGGGAATTTCAACCGGGAAAATGCACGCGAGAGGTCCCATCGGGCTGGAACAACTGACGTCCGAAAGATATATTGTCGAAAGCGACGGCGCGCTCAGAAAATAGTTTTGAAAAGTATATTAAACCTGCGAAATCCGCAGGTTTTTTATTTGTCAAAAAAATCCTTATCAATTTAGTAAACTTTATATTGAAAATATATTGACAACGGGATATACAGGAATTATAATAAACTTGACTAAAACAGTAGGGTTTTCTTATGAAATTATCATCAAAAGCACGTTACGGCTTGAAAGCCTGTCTGGCTCTTGCCGAAAATTACAACGAAAATCAACCCCTTGCATTGCCTGTTTTTGCTGAAAAAGCGGGCGTTACCGAAGCGTATATGGAGCAAATAATTATCCTTCTGAAAAAGGCGGATATCGTGGAAAGCGTCCGTGGCGCAGGCGGTGGATATTACCTCACAAAATCGCCGAAAGATATTAAGGTCGGCTCGGTTCTGCGCGCGCTTGAAGACGGTCTGGAATTTATCGACTGCATCAACACCCCGTGCGAAGGCGGCGAAGAGTGCAAGGCGCGCCGCGTCTGGAACAAGATTTACAAGAGTATGAATCTTGTGCTCGATTCCCTGACGCTTGACGATTTGCTGCACGATCAGAAACGATATATTTATCTTGACCATTCCGCAACGACCGCCGTCGACGAAGAAGTCTTGTCAAAGATGCTGCCTTATTTTTATGAAAAAGCCGGCAACGCAAGCAGTCAGCACGGTATGGGGCGCGACGCGGAAGTCGCGGTTGACCGCGCAAGAAAACAAGTCGCCGACGCAATCGGCGCAAAATCAAATGAAATTTATTTCACGTCGGGCGGCAGTGAATCCGACAACTGGGCGTTGAAAGGCATTGCACACGCGTATAAATCGAAGGGCAAACACCTTATCACGTCGGAGTTTGAACACCCGGCAGTCCTTAACACGATGAAACAACTGGAAGCGGAAGGCTTTGAAGTTTCTTATCTTCACACGAATCCGCAGGGTTACGTCAGCGCGGACGAACTTGAAAGTATTATTCGTCCCGACACGATTCTTGTGAGCGTGATGTACGCAAACAATGAAATCGGCACGATACAACCCATTGAAGAACTTGCGAAAGTCGCCCACGCTCACGGTGCGTTTTTCCACACGGACGCGGTGCAGGCGATCGGCAACGTTCATATCGACGTCAAAGCGCAGGGCATCGACATGCTTTCGATGTCGGCGCACAAGTTTTACGGACCGAAAGGTATCGGCTGCTTGTATATCAAAAGCGGCGTTCGTCCCGAAAGACTTATTTGTGGCGGCGAACAGGAGCGCAATCAACGCGCAGGAACGACGAATACGCCGGGCGTAGTCGGCATGGGTTTCGCAATCGAAAAAGCCGTAAACAATATGGACGAAAACAACGCGTACATTGCGGCACTTCGCGACGAGTTTGTGAAAGAAGTCAAAGAAAGAATCCCCGATATAAGATATAACGGCGGCGAAAAACGTCTTGCCGGCAACGCGCACTTTACGTTCAGATATATCGAGGGCGAAAGCATTTTGTTTACCCTTGACCTTGCGGGCATTTGCGCGTCGAGCGGCAGCGCGTGCAGTTCGGGAAGCCTCGAAGCGTCCAAAACGGTGCTTGCAATCGGCGTTCCCGCAGAAGAAGCGCACGGCAGTATCCGCTTTACATTCGGCAGGGAAAACACGATGGACGACGTGAAATACACCGTCGACGAGCTGGAAAAAACCGTAAAACGGTTGCGCTCGATGAGCCCGCTGTTTGCAGAATCTACTGCAAAAATCACGATGATTTAATAAAAATACCGCAAAATAATTTCAAAATTCAATCAAAATCTGCCAAAAATTGTATCGGCAGGAAGGAAATATTATGTACAACGAAAAAGTAATGGAAATATTCAAAAACCCCAAAAACGTGGGCGAGGTCGAAAATTACAACGCAATCGGCACGGTCGGCAACGCAACCTGCGGCGACATCATGCAAATCACGTTGCGTATCGAGGACGGCATTATCAAAGACGCGAAATTCAAAACTTTCGGATGTGCGGCGGCAATTACGTCGTCAAGCGTTGCAACGAGTATGATCATCGGCAAGACCATTGACGAAGCGTTGAAGGTCACTAACAAGGATGTCATTACCGAACTTAACGGGTTGCCTCCCCAGAAAATCCACTGTTCGGTTCTTGCGGAAGAAGCCATCAAAGCGGCAATCGACAGTTATCGCCAAAACCAGGGTAACGGAGACGTATCCGCGACGGTTACCGCTCCTTGCGCGTGCGGCTGCGGCGTTCAAACTTCGGGCGAATCGGAAAGCAAATAACAATATTTACCATTTGAGAAATTTATCGTCCGCTCATAAAACCTTGTTCTTCGCTCATACTGAATACGGAGGTAAGATATGCAAAAAAGTTTTATGATCGGCGTGGTGCTGGGCGCGGCGGCGATGAGTGCGTACGAAATGGGTAATCGCGCCAAAAACCAAGTCGAATGTCAGAAAGAAAAGATCAAGAAAAAGCTTGAAAAATTTTTTGACTGAAAACAATAATTTTACTTCAAAAAAGAAAAACCGCAATTATTTTGCGGTTTTTGCTTTAATTTCGTTTATTTTTGTTATTTCAAAAGGTCAAGCGGAAGATTTTCGAAAATGATATTGTCGGCATAGCCGCGCGCTTTTTCAAGGTCTTTTTCGTTGCGGATCGTCCAGGCAAAAACGGGCATACTTTCGCGCGTTTTCGCAATGTATTCGTTGGGCGCGCTGTTGACGTCGTAAGAAGTGAACATAGGTTTACTGAGTTTGTTCACGACAAGGTGTCCCATAAGGTCGTTCAAGAACTTCGGAGTTTTACCTTTTTCGCCGACGCCGGACGCAAGCTGTCCGAACGGATATTCCGACTGATGTTTTCTGCACCATTTCACCGCAAACGGATCAAACGATTGCAGGGCGATGACGTCTTTATAAGGATAATCTTTCAGGTCGCGCAGGACCGCTTTCGCAAGGGAATTGTTGCGCCAGCCGCACAGCGTTTTAAGTTCGATAAGAATGGGCACTTTGCCATCGACGAGTTTCAGCATTTCGGGAAGGGTGGGGATAATCTCGCCGCCGAGCGTCATCGGATAATCTTTGAGTTGCTTTGACGTCAGACTCTCGATTTTGACGTCCTTTCCGCAGACGCGTTTCAGGCTGTTGTCGTGGTGGACGGCAACGACGCCGTCTTTCAGAAGATGCACGTCGGTTTCGATTGCGAATCCGTGTTCGATTGCCGCTTTGAAAGCGGAAATGCTGTTTTCTTCGCGGATGTCGTCGTGAAGACCGCGGTGAGCGATTGGTGTGGACAAAAACTTTTCAAGACTTTGCATAATAGATTTATCTTCCTTTAATATCCTAATTCCTTATTGACAATTACGACGTAAACGGTTTTGCTGCGCGGGGGAAGGGTAATTATGCTTGTCGCGTGGCAAATGTTGGTATCTTTCGGGCAGTCCTTGCAATCGCCGCCGGTAACGCAGGGATTTGAAAGGTATCCGAACCTAAGACAGTTCTTTTTCGCGGCGACGGTGCGGATGCGTTCAAGCGCGGCGGGCACGTCTTTCACGATTTTGTTGACGCCCAGCACGAAAACGGTATTTTTGCCGCCGTAAAGCATTGATGCGATGCGGTTGCAGTTGCCGTCGACGTTGACGAATTCCCCGTCTTCGGTAAGCGCGTTCGTGGAGGTCAGAAACCAGTCCGCAAAGACGGCTTTTTTCATGACTTCGTCCGGGTTGACGTCGGGCATGAGCCGTCTGATATACACGGTATTGCCGCGTTCTTTCAACGCCTCGCCGATGCCGATTTCGTCAAGCGTTGCGCTGCCGCCCGCGCCGACGGTGTCCGTCCTTCCGATAAGTTCCGTCAGGAGTCCTCTTGTTTCGGCAATGGTATTCGTGTAAAAAACCTTAAAACCTTTTGATTCCAACTTTTTTGAAAGTTCGTAAACGTCCATAATCCACCTCAATCGAAATAATTATACTATAAATAGTTATAAAAGTAAATTATAACGCAAAATTTATCGGGCAAATATTTGCATTAAAGCGTGATTTTTTATATAATTACCGTAAGACTAAGAGGTATTTAATGGAATTTGAAAACTCTAAAATCCGCAATTTTTGCATAATAGCCCACATCGACCACGGCAAGAGCACTCTCGCCGACCGTCTTATCGAAAGCACCGATACCGTGTCGCACAGGGATATGGAAGAACAACTCCTCGACAATATGGATATCGAGCGCGAAAGGGGCATTACCATAAAACTGCAAACTTGCAGAATGTTTTATAATTACAAGGGTGAGGAATATATGCTCAACCTTATCGACACTCCGGGACACGTTGACTTTACGTACGAAGTGTCGCGTTCTCTTGCGGCGTGCGAAGGCGCGCTTCTTGTCGTTGACGCAACGCAGGGAATCGAGGCGCAGACTCTCACGAACGTATATCTTGCGCTCGATCACGACCTTGAAATTTTACCCGTCATAAACAAAATCGACCTTCAAAGCGCGAACCCGGACGGTTGCAAAGCCGAGATCGAGGACGTCATCGGACTTCCTGCGGACAACGCGCCGCTGATTTCCGCAAAAGAAGGCATCGGCATCCCGGAACTTCTTGAAAGGATAGTAACCGATTTGCCGTGTCCGAAAGGGAACAGGGACGAGCCGTTCCGCGCGCTCATTTTCGACAGTTTTTACGACAACTACAAAGGCGCGATTTCAATGGTGCGCGTCGGCGACGGACGAATCAAAGCGGGCGACGTAATAAAAATGGCGTCGTCGGGCAAAACCTTTGACGTTACGGAAGTGGGCGTTTTCACCCCTGCCGCAACCCCCGTGGACGAACTTTACGCCGGCATGGTCGGATATATCGCCGCAAGTATCAAAAACGTCAAAGACACTGCGGTGGGCGACACGATCACCCTTCGCGATAATCCCACGAAAAATATTTACCACGGCTACAAAAAAATCACGCCGATGGTGTTTGCGGGCATTTATCCCGCAGACGGCAGCAAGTACAACGACCTTAAAGACGCGCTTGAAAAACTGCAATTAAACGACGCGAGTCTGATGTTCGAGCCCGAAGTTTCGACGGCGCTCGGATTCGGGTATCGTTGCGGATTTCTGGGGCTTCTGCATATGGAAATCATCGAAGAACGCCTTGAAAGGGAATTCGACCTTGACCTTGTCACAACCGCTCCGAGCGTAAACTACAAGGTGAAGCTCACGAACGGGGAAGAACTGACCGTCAGCAATCCGACGCACCTTCCCGCGCCCGACAGAATCGAGTATATGGAAGAACCCGTCGTGAAAGCCGAAATCTACACCCCGCCCGAATACGTCGGCGCGATTATGGAACTTTGTCAGGAAAAACGCGGCGTTTATAAGGAACTTGCATACCTTGACAGCAGCCGCAGCAAACTCGTTTATGAAATCCCTTTGAACGAGATAATTTACGACTTTTTCGACGCGTTGAAATCGCGCACGCGCGGCTACGCAAGTCTTGATTATGAAATAATCGGCTACAAAAAGTCCGACCTTGTAAAACTCGATATGCTTTTGAACGGTGAAATGTGCGACGCGCTTTCGACAATCGTGCACCGCGACAGAGCCTACGCAAGGGGACGTCAGATTGCCGAAAAATTGAAAGAAGCGATTCCCCGTCAGCAATTTGAAATTCCCGTGCAGGCGTGCATAGGCGGCAAAGTCATCGCAAGGGAAACCGTCAAAGCCGTCAGGAAAGACGTCCTTGCAAAGTGCTACGGCGGCGATATCACAAGAAAGAAAAAACTTCTGGAAAAACAGAAGGAAGGCAAAAAACGTATGCGTCAGGTAGGCAGCGTGTCCGTGCCGAGCGAAGCGTTTATGAGCATTTTGAAAATCGACAGCTGATATGGACATATCCTTATATCTGCATATTCCGTTTTGCAAAAAGAAATGTAAATATTGCGACTTTGTGTCGATAAACGCGCGTGACGAATTCGTCGCGCGTTACGTTTCCGCGCTTGAAAAGGAAATCGAAATGCAGGGCAAAGCCTATGAAAATGCCGTTGTGAAAACGGTATTTTTCGGTGGCGGAACGCCGTCGTTGCTCCCGCAGGAACACTTTTCACGCATAATGCGCGCGGTGAAAAACAACTTCAAAACAAACTTTTCGGAAGTCACCGTCGAGTGCAATCCCGAAAGCCTGACGCAAGAAAAACTTGAAGTTTATAAGGCGGAAGGCGTCAACAGAATTTCAATCGGCGTGCAGTCGTTCGATGACAATATTTTAAGGTTTTTGGGCAGAATTCACGATAAAAACACGGCAATCGAGGCAATTAAAAGCGCAAAATTGTATTTTGATAACGTGTCCGCAGACCTTATTATCGGCGTCCCCGGCGAGCAGATTCCATCGGTTTTGTATTCCGTCGATTTATTGAATGACCTGGGCGTTACGCACGTTTCGGCGTACGGGCTGAAAGTCGAGCCCGGCACCGTATTGTACGAACTTCAAAACATGGGCGCGTTTGAACTGAACGAAGATTTTACCGCCGACGTTTACGACGCGGTTTTAAGACGGCTTGAAAGTCACGGATACGAAAGATACGAAATCAGTAACTTTGCGCGTGACGGATACGAAAGCAGGCATAATCTTGCGTACTGGCTCCGCACGCCGTATTTGGGACTCGGCGCGGCTGCCTATTCTTTCGTAAACGGCGCAAGGTTTTCAAACGTCGCGGACGTTTCGGAATACGTGCGCTCCGTCGAACAGGGCGTTATCCCCGAAAGAAACAGGGAAGTTTTAACAGTTGACGACGAAAAAGAAGAAACGATAATGCTGTCGCTTCGCACGAAATACGGCATGAACGTGAAAGAATATAACGAGAAATTCCACGCCGATTTTTTGACGGAAAAAGCCGCAGCCCTTCAAAAAAACGCCGACTTTTTAATAATATCGAATAATAATATTACTATAAACAAAGACTATTTCTATATATCCAACGCGATAATATCCGACCTTATTTAATTTTTTTCAAAATTTTTCAAAAATTTTTCACAAACCCTATTGACAATACATATAATCGGTGTATAATAGGTTTAGCAATCGGGAATAAAGAGTGCTAACAAAAAACATACTCGATTGCCAAAGGGTTATGAAAAAAGAATTATCCGAAAGAAAACAGAAGATTCTTCAAGCCGTGGTTGACGAATACATCACGACGGCGGAACCCGTTTCGAGCGGCGAAATCAAGGAGAAATACCTTGCCGACATTTCAAGCGCCACGATAAGAAACGAGCTTGCCTCGCTTGAAGAGATGGGATATCTCGTCCAGCCGCACGTATCGGCGGGGCGCGTACCTTTGCCGCAGGCTTACAAACTTTACGTCGATAAGGTCATGAACGGAAAAAGTCTTTCCAAAAACGAAATTTCTTTTATTAAAGATAAATTCAGCGAAAGAATGGACCGCGTCGAAGACATTATCGAAAAAACCGCGAAAGTCATTTCCGACGTCACGAATTATACGTCCGTCGTCGTCGTGAAAAACTTCAAGGACGTGAAGGTAAGCGAAATCAAGCTTGTCCCCATCGGTGACGAAACCGCGCTTGTCATTATCATTACCGACCGCGGCGTGCTTCGCGACAAAACCATCGAAATCGACAAAGCCGACGACGATATCGGCGCGTACGTGCAATCGGCGACGATGCTTCTCAACAGAATGTTTGCGGGGAAGACCGTAAAAGAAATTTTGAAACCCGACAAAATCATCAAAGAAGAAATCGAAGGTTTCAGGACGATTTTCGAAGAAGTCATCGACGTACTTACAAAGTACGATAAGGAAGAGTCCGGAAAGGTTTATACCGAAGGCGCGCTGAAAATGCTGGATTATCCGGAAATCGGCGATACGAGCGACGCGAAAAAGTTTTTGTCGGTTGTCGGCAGTCCCGAAAGACTGACAAACCTTATCGAAAGCGGCGACGATATGGAGTTTTCGGTGAGAATCGGCAAGGACGAAGCGGACGGCATGGAAAAGTGCGCGGTCGTCAGCGCGAAATATAAAATCAACGGTCAGGAAGTCGGACACGCAGGCGTCATCGGTCCCGATCGCATGGATTATAAAAAAGTAATCTCGGTGCTTAAATACGTCGGACACGCTTTAAGCGAGATTATGGAAAACAAAAAAGAGCAGAAGGATCTGAAAGACAAAAATGAGTAAAGACAAAAAACAAAAAGACGTGAAAGACGAAAAGGTCGAGACGGAAGTTCCCGAAACGGAAAACGCCGAAACCGAACTCGTCGAAGAAGTCAAGGAAACCGAACTTGAAACGGCGCGTCGCGAGGCAAGCGAATACAAAGACCTTGCTTTAAGACGTATGGCAGAACTTGAAAACTTCCGTCGTAATAATCAGAATTTGGCAAAAGACGTGCGTGACAGGACGCTTTCCGAAGTTATTTTGCAAATCCTTCCCGCAATCGATTCATTCAACCGCGCCGAAGAAATGGTGTCGGACGAAAAAACGAAAAGCGGCATAGGTATTGTGAAAGAGCAACTTATGAACGTCCTTAAAAAGTACGGAGTAACGCCCATCGACGCAATCGGCAAAGACTTCGATCCCGCTTTCCACGAATGTATAATGCAGGTGGACAGCCCCGATAAAGTCGGAAAAGTCATTTACGAAATCGAAAAGGGCTACACGATGAACGGCAAAGTATTGAAATATACGAAAGTCGCAGTCGGAAAAGAAATCGATAAATAACCGGCAACGGTGTTTATAAATAAAATAAAAAATAAAAGTTTTCGCCTTGAAAAAGGCACAGTGAGGTATATATGAGCAAAATTATTGGTATTGACCTTGGCACGACCAACTCGTGCGTAGCAGTTATGGAAGGTAAGGAAGCAACGGTTATCCCCAACAGCGAGGGTAGTCGTACCACTCCGTCGGTTGTCGCGTTTTCAAAAGACGGCGAACGTCTTGTGGGCAACATCGCAAAACGTCAGGCTGTCGCAAACCACGCAAGAACCGTCAGCAGCATCAAGCGTGAAATGGGCACCGATTACAAAGTAAAAATCGACGACAAAGAATATACGCCGCAAGAAATCTCGGCAATGATTTTGTCGAAACTTAAAGCGGACGCGGAAGCATATCTCGGACAAAAAGTAACGCAAGCCGTTATCACCGTCCCTGCATACTTCTCGGACAGCCAGCGTCAGGCAACGAAAGACGCGGGCAAAATCGCAGGACTTGAAGTTTTGCGTATCATTAACGAACCTACGGCGGCAGCGCTTGCATACGGTCTCGATAAGGAAGAAAACAAAAACCAGAAAATCCTTATTTACGACTTGGGCGGCGGCACGTTCGACGTATCCATTCTTGAAATCGGCGACGGCGTGTTCGAAGTCCTTGCGACAAACGGTAACACCCGTCTCGGCGGCGACGACTTCGACCAACGTATTATGGACTATGTAGTCGACCAGTTCAAGAAAGACAACGGCATCGATCTGTCCAAAGATCCCGCGGCAATGCAGCGTATCAAAGAAGCGGCGGAAAAAGCGAAAATCGAACTTTCCGGCGTTACCAAAACCAGCATTTCGCTTCCGTTCATCACCGCTGATCAGAACGGACCGAAACACATCGATATGGAATTGACGAAAGCCAAATTCAACGAAATGACGGCTGACCTTGTCGAAAAGACCGTTGGCCCCACGATGGCGGCTTTGAAAGATGCGGGACTGAAAGCAAGCGACCTTGCAAAAGTCATCCTTGTCGGCGGCTCGACTCGTATCCCTGCCGTTATCGACAAAGTTAAAAAAATCACGGGCAAAGATCCTTACAAGGGAATCAACCCCGACGAATGCGTTGCAATCGGCGCGGCAATTCAGGCGGGCGTTCTTGCGGGCGACGTGAAAGACGTTCTTCTTCTGGACGTAACCCCGTTGTCACTGGGCATCGAAACCTTGGGCGGCATCTGCACGAAACTTATTGAAAGGAACACCACTATTCCTACCAAAAAGTCGCAGATCTTCTCAACCGCAACCGACAACCAGACCAGCGTGGAAATCCACGTATTGCAGGGCGAACGTGAGTTTGCGAAAGACAACAAAACCCTTGGCAGATTCTCGCTTGTAGGCATTGCGCCGGCACCTCGCGGAGTACCGCAGATCGAAGTTACTTTCGATATCGACGCAAACGGCATCGTATCGGTATCCGCAGTCGACAAAGCGACCAACAAGAGCCAGTCGATCACCCTTACCGCAAGCAGCAATCTGTCCGAAAAAGACATTGACGCGGCTGTCAAAGACGCTGAAAAATACGCCGACGAAGACAAGAAACGTAAGGAAAGCGTTGAATCGAAAAACAGCGCGGAACAACTTATCTTCACCATTGAAAAATTCGTGAAAGATAACGCGGACAAAGTCGACGAAGCCGACAAGAAGTCCATCGAAGACGCAGTGAAAGACGCTCGCGAAAAACTTGAAAAGACCGACGACGTACAGGAAATCCAGAAAATCGTCGAAGAACTTTCCAAAGTGTCCGATCCCGTGTTCAGCAAACTGTATCAACAGGGCGCAGGTCAACCGGGCGCGGAAGGCGCGGCGAACAACACCGACAGCACGAACGACGGCAATGCCGACAACATTGACTAATCAATAAAACGACAAGTCGTACTCACCTCGAAAGGGGTGAGTTTCGGCTATAAAAAACAAGATAATTTATGGCACAAACTGATTTATATAAAGTATTGGGCGTCGAAAAAACGGCGACCGCCGACGAAATTAAGTCGGCTTACAGAAAACTTGCGAAAAAATATCATCCCGATATGTACACCACCGCAAGCGACGACGAAAAGAAAAAAGCCGAAGAAAAATTTAAGGAAATCAACCACGCTTACGAGGTTTTGTCCGACGCCGAAAAGCGCAAAGTTTACGACACTTACGGCTCGGAAGATCCGCAATCTGCGTTCACGGGCGGCACCGGCGGTTTCTGGGGCGGCTCGGGCATGGACGGTATGGACATCGACCTTGGCGACATTTTTTCAAGTTTCTTCGGGGGCGGCAGTCCGTTCGGCTCGTCCCGCGGCAAAAAATCGACGCGAGCCGTGCAGGGCGAAGATATCCGCTTAAACCTTACGCTCACGTTTGAAGAAGCGGCGTTCGGTTGCGAAAAGGAAATCAAATATAAACGCACGGAAAATTGCCCCGACTGCAAAGGTACGGGCGCAAAAGGCGGCGTAACGAAGACTTGTACGAAATGTAACGGCACGGGCGTCGTGAACAGCGTGAAGCGCACTCCGCTTGGTCAGTTTTCGACGCAGACCGTCTGCCCGGATTGCGGCGGCACGGGACGTATTATCGTTGAAAAATGCCCTAAATGCAACGGAAAAGGCAGGATTTCATCCGAAAAAACCCTTAAAGTTGTCGTTCCCGCAGGTATCGACGACGGTCAACGCATGACTTATTACAACGAAGGCGAGGCAGGTTATAACGGCGGCCCCGCAGGCAGCGCGGTCGTTTTCATCACCGTCAAACCGCATAAATTCTTTGTAAGGAAAGGCACCGATTTGTATCTCGATTATCCCATTACGATGATTCAGGCGGCGCTCGGTTGCAGGGTACAAATCCCGACTCTCAAAGACAGTGCGGAACTTGAAATCCCCGCCGGCACGCAAAGCGGCACCGTTTTCCGCATAAGGAACAAAGGTATTAAACATCTGAAACTGAAAGAATACGGCGATTTGTACGTCAACGTCGTTGTGGAAGTCCCGCAAAAACTCACCGCGGAACAACGCGATCTGTTGTACAAACTCGATAGTACCTCAACCCCGAAGCAGTATCCGAAAAAGACTGCTTTCAAGGACAAAATGTAAAGGGGCGTACATAAATGAAATGGTATGAAGTTACGCTTGTATCAACCCATGAGGGCGCGGATTTATTTGCCGACGCTCTCTTTTCGGTTGGGTGCGGCGGCGTTTCGATTTACGATAAGCAAGACATTGTCGCGCTTTACGACAGCGACATCGTCTGGGATTACATCGACGAAAATCTTGTGAACAACCTTGACGACAGAGTGTTTGTGAAAGGCATTATCGGCGAAGAAGAAAAAACCGAAGTGTTGCAAAAAATCGCCGAAGAAATCGAAAATTTGAAGAAAAATTCCCCGTTTAACCTTGGAAGCGGCGAAATTATTGTAAATTCGATTGACGACGAAGACTGGAAAAACGAATGGAAAAAATATTATAAACCCATCGTTACGAAGTCGGTTACCGTCGTTCCCGTATGGATAAAATACAATAAAATTTCCGACAAGGAAAAAATCCTTTGGATAAATCCCGGCATGGCGTTCGGCACGGGCGAACACGAAACGACGAAAATGTGTCTGGACCTTCTCGGCGAAATCGACGTGAGCGGCAAAACCGTTATCGACGTCGGGACGGGCAGCGGTATCCTTGGAATCGCGTCGATACTTTCAGACGCGAAAAGCGCGTATATGTGCGACATCGACAGCACCGCAATCGACACCGCCAAAGAAAACGCAAGGCTCAATAACGTTTCCGACCGCTGTGAAATAGAACGCGCCGACCTTCTGGAAAAGAGCAAAGAACCCGCCGACGTCGTTTTTGCAAACATTACGGCGGACATTCTCATAAGACTTTCAAAGGATATCGGAAGATTTTTGAAAGACGACGGCACGATAATTCTGTCGGGCATCATACACGCAAGATTGGACGAAGTAAAAAGTGCCTATGAAAACTGCGGTTTCAAATTCGTCAGACACGTACGCGACGGCGAATGGAACGCGCTTGAATTCAAAAAATAATGGAAATCAGACGTTTACACGCAAATTTGAACGATTTTAACGACGGCGTTTTTGAAATTTCCGGCGACGAGTTTAACTACGCCGTGAAAGTCCTGCGCCAAAAACAAGGCTTTTCGATCATCGTGAACGTCGGCGACGGATACGATTACTTGGGCGTTATTACCGAAATCAAAAAAGACCGCTTATGTGTCAAAGTGTCGGAAAAGGTCGAAAACCCCGCGACGCCGAAAAATAAAATCACCTTATATCAGGGCAGTTGCAAACTCGGTAAAAACGATTTCATCGTGCAAAAGGCGGTGGAACTCGGCGTGAGTCGCGTCGTATTTTTCACAAGCGACTTTGTTGTCGAAAAGGACGTCAACCTTGAAAGGCTTAATAAAATCGCAAAAGAAGCGTTGAAACAATGCGACAGGGCGGACGAAGTAACGGTGGAACTTTCGACTTTCGACAACGCCGTAAACGCCGCTGAAAACGGTATTATCTTTTTTGAAGGCGACTGCGATTTGTCGGTTAATGAAATTCCGTCCGACGTTAAATCGTATTTTGTCGGCAGCGAAGGCGGTTTTTCCGAAAAAGAAATATCGCTTGCAAAAGAAAAGGGAATAAAAACCGTATCTCTCGGAAAGCGCATATTGCGCGCGGAAACGGCGTCGGTTGTCGCGACGACTCTCGTGCAACTGAAAACGGGAGGGCTTTTATGAAAGTTTGCGTATTCACGCTCGGCTGCAAAGTCAACCGATATGAAAGCGACGTGATAATCAATAAACTAATCGAGCGCGGCTTTGAAGTTACCGAAAGCCTGGAAAAAGCCGATTATTACGTCATAAACACCTGCGCGGTTACCGCGGAGGCGGAGAAAAAATCCCGTCAGTGCGTCGCACGCGTGAAAAAACAAAACCCCGACGCAAAAATTCTCATTTGCGGTTGCGCGTCCGAAAACAACGCAAAACAGTTTGAAAAAGACGGCGTCGTGTACGTTTCCGGTACTGCGAAAAAAGATTTACTGTCGTTACTTCCCGAAAGCGGCGTCAACGTTGAAGACATTCCGAAAAGTTACGAAGAATCGGGCTTTGCCGAAAACGTCAGGGCAAGGGCATACGTCAAAATTCAGGACGGCTGCAACAACTTTTGCAGTTATTGTCTGATCCCGTACGTTCGCGGAAGAAGCAGAAGCCGCGCGCTTGACAAAGTCGTGGAAGAAGTCAGAAGCGTGCCCGAAAACATAAAAGAAATCGTGCTTACGGGCATTGATATTTCGTCCTACGGAAAGGATATCGGGTTGTCGCTCAAAGACCTTATACTTGCGCTCTCGGACGTCGATAAGAGAATCCGCCTCGGCAGTTTTGAAATGAATATTATTGACGACGGATTGATGAACGCATTGAAAGGGCTCAGACACTTTTGTCCGCATTTTCATCTTTCATTGCAGTCCGGCAGCGACGAAGTGTTAAGGACGATGAACCGTCATTACAAAACAAAAGATTACCTTGAAAGGGTGCGGCTCATAAGAAAGTATTTTCCGCTTGCGGGCATCACGACCGACGTTATCGTGGGTTTCCCGACCGAAACCGATAAGGAATTTTTTGTTTCAAAAGAATTTGTGAAAAGCGTCGGATTTTCGGACGTCCACTGTTTCCCGTATTCGCCGAGAAAGGGCACGGCCTCTTATAAAAAGTATAAACCGCTTGACTCGTCCGTAATCGACGGTCGCATGAAAGAAATGCTGGAAATCAAAGAAAACCTTAAAAAGGACTTTTTATTAAAGAACGTCGGCGCGACTCACGAGGTGCTTTTTGAGGAGTACGAAAACGGCTATTGCGCCGGGTACAGCGAAAATTATATAAGGTTTTACGACAAAACCGCAAAACCCGACGAAATCAGAAAAATCACCGGAAAAGCGCAAATCTTTGACGGTTTAATGTAAAATTATTATAAAAAACAAGCGAAAGGAGAATAGTATGTGCGTATTTTGCAAGATTATCGCGGGTGAAATCCCCTCGGCAAAAGTTTATGAAGACGAAGATATGATTATCATCAAGGACATCAATCCGCAGGCGAAAATCCATTACCTTATGATCCCGAAGGAGCATTTTGCGGATATCACCGAAATGAACGAAAAACAGGCGGCGACTCTTTCGAGAATGCTTTTGAAACTCGGAAAAATGACCGACGAACTCGGGCTTCAAAACGGTTTCCGCATCGTGTCGAACAAAGGCGAAGACGGCTGTCAATCCGTGCCGCATCTGCATATCCATATCTTAGGCGGCGAAAAACTTTCGGAGAATATGGCGTAAAAGTAATTTTCGCTTGACAAATGGAAATGAATTTATATAATAAATAATGTTGCTTGCAACAAATACTCAAAAAAGGCGGTGAATAAAAGATGTCAACTGTTAAAGTCGGTGAAAATGAATCGATCGATAACGCTCTCCGCCGTTTTAAGAGAAAATGCGCGCGTGACGGTATCATCGGCGATCTTCGTAAACGCGAAGCGTACGAAAAGCCCAGCGTAAAACGCAAGAAAAAGGCAGAAGCAGCGCGCAAGCGTATGTACAAAAACTAATTTGGTTTTCACGACAATCCGAAAGGGTTGTCGTATTTTTTTTATTTTAATATAACGTTTCGTTCCTATCCATATAATTTGTGATATAATGAAATTGTAATAACTGATAGGAGGGAACAATTATGTTATTGACACTTGCATTATCGCGTCCGCACACCACGACGCCCGAAATGCTTGAACAGGCAATGCAATGCCCCGTCGATCCCGTTTTCGGGTTGAAATGGTACATTGTGCCGCTTTTCGTCATCTGGCTTTTTCTCATAGTCAATGAAATCAGGCAAAAACGTTTCAGCGTCGTATTCGGCGCGGCGGCATTCTGGCTTTGGGACGTTTTCAACGAAACCTGGAACGCAATGGTCTACGCCACGACCGGACAGCCCGTATGGGGCACGACGGCGGCAGGCGGCAGCGCGTTGCAAATCCTTGTCGGGTACAATATCGAAATATCCTTTATGTTCTTCATTCTGGGTATGCTCACTTGCAAACTTCTCAAAACGACCGAAGGATACGAGGGACAAGGCTTTTTCGACGCCAACAAGAACTGGCTTGACGACCCGAACAATATGTATTATAAGGCGAACAAGAAAAAGTCGGAACTTACGCCCGAAGAATACAAGACGAAGGTAAAAGCAATTCTCGGTCGTATCGGCGTCATCGTTTTCGGAAGCATTGCTGCGGTCATCATTGAAATTTTGCTGAACAAATGCAACGTTCTTACCTGGGAAAAACCCTGGTGGCAACCGAACTTCCCGTTCATACTTTTCCTTATCGGGTACGTTCCGTTTTACGTTGCGGCGGTCGTCATTCACGATTTGCCGAGAAAATGGCAGCTTATCGGGCTTGGCGCGATATTATTCGTCGTCGTATTGTTGCTTATTATTTCGGGCTCACTTGGGATGCTTGGGCATCAGACCGACGGGCACGGCAACTGGATCGGAAAATTCTGTGACGGCGACAACGGAATTATCAAAGCGATACTTCGCGTATAAATCGTCATTTTTTACAAGACAAAGGCGGGCAGATGCCCGTCTTTTTTTGTCATTCGTTTTGACAATAAGAAAAATTGTTGTATCATTATTGTATGAAAAAATATGGAAAAGGAAAAATGGCGGCAATAATTATCACGGTCATACTTGTCGCTGCGATTATCGGCGTTTCGTCGTGGCTTATCGCAGTGACTGCAAAAAGCGGCAAATACAATCTCATAAAAGTTAAAAAATCGGGTGTCCCCGCGGCTGTTTCGGGCGATCCCGAAGAATACGACGTCGAGATCAACGGTATAAATATGCACTATGCCGTGATGGGCAAAGGCTCGCCGCTGATACTTATTCACGGCAACGGCGGCTCGCACGAGGAACTTATGGGACTTATGCGATATTTCGCAAACGATTATCGGGTGTACGCGCCGGACAGTCGCAATCAGGGCAAAAGCGGCACGTCGGACGAACTGTCGTACAAACTTATGGCAAGCGACTACAAGGCGTTTATCGACGCGCTGAACATTGAAAAACCGCTTGTCATCGGACACAGCGACGGCGGTATAATCGCAATTCAGATGTCTATGGATTATCCGACGCTCTTAAAAGGCTTTGTTGCATTCGGCGCAAATTCTCGTCCCTCTGGACTGCGCTCGTACTTCACGACGTGGGCGAAAAGGAAATACAAAAAAACCAACGATCCGCTTTATCGGATTATGATCGAAGAGCCCGACTTTTCGGAAGAACAACTCGGCAAAATCACAACGCCGGCATATATCGTCGCGGGGGAATTCGACATCGTGAAACTCGAAGACACCGTGTATCTTCACGAAAACATAAAATCAAGCAAGATCGCGATATTGAAATGGGCGGATCACAGCACCTGCCGCACCGTCCCCGAAATCGGCTACAAGGTCGCGAACGAGTTTTTCAAAACTCTTTAATTTTCAAAATAACGATCAAAAAACCACGCAAAATTGCGTGGTTTTCGTTTATATTTTCGGATTTTTGTTATTTTTTGAAAGAAACGGTGATTTCCGTACCCGCGCCGAGCGTCGACGACAGAGTGAGTTTTGCACCGTACAGTTCCGCAACGTGTTTCACAATCGAAAGCCCGAGTCCGGTGCCGCCGGTTTCGCGAGAGCGGGATTTGTTCACGCGGTAAAACCTTTCAAAAATTCTCGATTGATTTTCTTCGTCGATGCCGATGCCGTCGTCTTTCACTTTGAGCGTAACTTTGTCCGACTTCTCGTCAACGGAAACGAACACGTGACCGCCGTTCTCGTTGTAGCGCACCGCGTTTTCCATAAGGTTTTTGACAAGTTCGTATGCGTGGTCTTTTTCCATCTCGACCGTGCCTTCGCCCGAAATTTCGATATTGACGTTTTTGTCGCGGGCAAGGGCGGAGATACTTTCTTCCGCGTCGTACGCAACCGCGACAAGATCGACTTTCTCGACAATCGGCGTTTTTGTGGTTTCGAGTTTTGACAGGTTGAGCATATCGTCGATGAGCGAAACGACGCGGTTGACTTCTTTGTCGATTTTTGCGGAAAGCGTCCTGATATCGTCGTCTTTCGACTTCATTCCGATGACGTCGTTGAAACCTTTGATTGCGGTAAGAGGGGTTTTGAGTTCGTGCGAGGCGTTTGCAAAAAACTCGCTGCGGATTTCTTCGCCGTGTTTCACCGCGGTGATATCGGACAGCACGATTATCGTCATGCCGCCGTCAAGACAACGTATCGACGTGAGATATACGTCGTGCGCCGCTGTCGTGAATTCAAAGACCTTGTTTATGTGCTCGTTCACGGCGTCGGAAACCGCGGAAATAAACTTTTCGTTTGCGGAAAGGACGGTGTAGTTTGAAGAAATCGCGTCGTTTTTGACGTCAAAGACGAGTTTTGCGTTGTCGTTCATGACTTCGATATTCCCGTTCGCGGTAATAACGACGATGCCGTCGGACACGTTGTTCAGGATATAATCAAGTTTTTTGTTGTCTTCGGAAACCGTTGTTATCGTGTCGGAAAGTTTTTCGCCGATATCGTTGATTTCCGACAGCATTTTGTTGATTTCGGGGTCTTTTTCGGACGGCGTGGACGGCGTAAACGTGCCGTTATTCAACGCGATAAGGCTGTTTTTGATTTCAACCATAGGCTTCACAAGGCTTTTCGTCAGCACGACGCTTAAAATAACAGCCGCGATAATTGCCGCAATCAGAACGTAAAAGTTCGGAAGAATCGTGCTTGTCGCGTAAAGGTTCACGCTGTCGACCGGGGTTGAAACCCGCACGAATACGTAGTCGTCCGATGACAAGTCGACTTTCACCGCAGAGTACACCATATCCTTATTCGTCGTGTCCGAGCGGCGGGTGACCGCAACGGGTTTTCCGTGCAAGGCGGCGACGATTTCTTCGCGGTCGATGTGGTTTTCCATGTTTGAAACGTCCGCCGTTTCGCTGTCGGATAAAACTTTACCGGATTTGTCGACGACGGTTATGCGGTAGTCTTTGGGGACGTTTTTCACGACCTTATCGGAAGACGTGTAATTTTCGGCGTAGATATTTGCAACGTCGATAATCCTTTCTTCGGCTTGTTTTTTATAGATTGATTTTGTGATCGATATGCCGCTCAAAAATAAAATAAGCAGGGCAAACACGACGATTATAACGTTTGTAACAATAATTTTCTTTTTCATATTATTTAAGCGAGTAACCGACGCCGCGAACGGTTACGATTTTCGCGTCGGCATGACTTATGGCTTTTCTCAGTTCCGCGACGTGAATGTCAAGGGTGCGGGTTTCTCCGTAATCCTTTCCCCATACGGCGTCCAGAATATCGTTTCTGCGTACGACGTTTTCGTGATTTTTAACAAGCAGTTTTAGAAGGTCGTATTCCTTGACGGTGAGATCGACGGGCGCGTCCGCCACGTAAACTTCGTGTTTAGAATCGTCAATTCTGATGTCTTTATACGACAAAACGTCGGATTTTTTTGCTTTTTTTCTGATATTTGCATTGATTCTTGCGATAATTTCCAAAATTCCGAAAGGTTTTGCGACGTAGTCGTCCGCGCCAAGGTTAAGTCCTTTCACCTTGTCGATTTCCGCGCCTTTCGCGGACACCATAATGACGGCGACGTCGGAAAGGGCGGGCGTTGATTTTATGCGTTTCAGGATTTCAAACCCGTCTGCACCTTCCAGCATTACGTCCAGAAGAATAACGTCGGGCGTTGCGTTTTTAAGGGCTGCGAAAAGTTCATTTTCGTTCTGAAAACAATGCACGTCGAAACTTCCTTCCAACGAGTATGAATAAACTTCGCGTATGGATTCTTCGTCGTCCACGCAAAACACGACGGGTTTTCTTTCGTTCATAATATCTCCTAAAATCGTTTTCCCGTTGCGGCGTATTCCGCCCATTCGCCGATATTGACGGCATGGTCGCCGATTCTTTCAAGATACTTTGCAATCATCATGAAAAGTATCGCCTGGTCGGCGGCGTCGGGATTTTGTCTTATCAGCGCGATTAAATCGTTTTTTACCGTTTCAAAAAGTTTGTCGATGTTATCGTCGCGTTTGTCGAGTTCGCTTGCGGCTTCGACGTCGCGGTTGATGTAACTTTGCACGCCGTCTTTCACCATGGATACCGCGTATTTCGACATAAGTTCGATATGTTCGGGCTCTTTTATGAAACTTTCGTCCGGGAAATGCAGTGATATTTCGGCGATATCCGACGCCTGATCGGCAATCCTTTCAAGGTCGGTAATCATTTTAAGCGCAGCGGATATATCGCGAAAATCGCTTGCGACAGGGTGCTCCATCAAAAGGATTTTCAGACAATCCTGTTCGATATCCCGTTCCGTCGCGTCGATGTTTTTGTCGTTATCCATTACTTCGCGCGCTAATTTTTTGTCGCGGGTTTTCAACGCATGCACGGATTTTTCAATGGAAAGTTCCGTTTCGCGACACATTTTTGTCAATTTTCCGAAAACCAGAGCAAGTTCCGCTTCGTATTTGCTTCTTACACTCATTATATATTATCTCCTTTACGTTTTCAAGTATTATCGATTAACCGAATCTTCCCGTGATGTAATTTTCGGTGCGGATATCTTTCGGCGCGCCGAAAAGCGTTTCCGTATCGGCATATTCCACAAGTTCTCCAAGCAGGAAAAACGCAGTATTGTCGGCAATTCTCGTGGCTTGTCCCATATTGTGCGTTACGATTATTATCGTAAGTTCCTTTTTGAGTTCTTCGCAAAGTTCCTCGATTTTTCCGGTCGAAATGGGATCGAGCGCGGACGTCGGTTCGTCCATAAGAAGAATTTCGGGCGAGGCGGCAAGGGCGCGGGCGATGCAAAGTCGCTGTTGCTGTCCGCCGCTTAATCCGAGCGCGCTTTTTTTCAGACGGTCTTTCACTTCGTCCCAGATGCTTGCTTTTTTCAGCGACGTTTCAATGATTTCGTCAAGTTCCGCTTTCTTCTTTATTCCGAATGTGCGGGGCGCAAACGCGATGTTGTCGTAAACGCTCATCTGGAACGGATTGGGTTTCTGAAATACCATGCCGACGTTTTTTCTTAAAAGGTTCACGTCAGTGGACTTGTCGTAAATGTCCAGACTGCCGATTTTGAACTCGCCGCTGATTTTACAACCTTCGATAAGGTCGTTCATTCGGTTGAAACATTTAAGGAAAGTCGATTTTCCGCACCCCGACGGACCTATGAAAGCCGTCACGTTCTTTTCGGGAATAACGACGTTTATGTCTTTTAAGGCGTGAAAGTCGCCGTAATATAAATTACAATTTTTCACGCTGATATCGTTTGAAACAGTGTTATTTTCAGTTAATTTGTCTTTTATTTGGATTTCGTTGTTCATTTTACTTCTCCCATGGACTTTCTGATAAGACTTCCCGCGCCCGTTGCGATAAGGTTTATCGCGATGACGAGTATCAGTAACACGACTGCGGTTGCCGCCGCGGCGTCTGGATATCCGTGACTTGAAAAGTAGTATATGTCAAGGGCAAGGCTCGTGCCGGGCGAGAGTGCCGATTCGGGAATTTTATTGACCACCATTCCGATTGTTAAAATCAGCACCGCGCTTTCGGAAATCACGCGTCCGATCGCAAGGATAATTGCCGTTACGATTCCGCTTGACGCTGACGGCAGCACGACTTTGAAAATCGTTGCGACCTTGCTTGCGCCGAGTGCGTACGCGCCTTCTCTGAGACTCATCGGCACTGCGATAAGGCTTTCTTCGGTCTGTCGGACGATGACGGGAAGTATCATAATCGCAATCGTCATGCCGCCGCCCAAAATTGTATATCCCATTTTAAGCGTTACGACAAAGATAAGATATCCGAACAAGCCGTAAACAATCGACGGAATCCCCGCAAGAGTTTCGGTCGCGATGCGGATAATCTTCACGAGTTTTCCTTTGTTTTGCATATATTCGACAAGGAAAATCGCGCTGCCTACGCCCAAAGGTATGGAGATTGCCGACGCGATAAGAATTATTTCAATCGTGCCGACAAGCGCGGGCAGAATCGAGGGGGAATCTGAATAATCGCCGAACAATAATTCGAAATTAAGTTTTGAAACGCCGTTTACGAGAATGTAAAGCGTAACCGCGATAAGCGCCGTAACGGACACGACCGCGCATAGTATAGATATGATTTTCAGCGTTTTGTAAAAGGCGATTATTGTTTTTCTTTTGTTCATTTTTCCACCGCCTTTTTAACTTTTTCGCGCTTTTTTTCGCGCTTTTCGCCTTTGAGCAGTGAAAAACTTGTATTCAACATTAAGGTGAAAACAAAGAGTACCACACCCGTTGCGATAAGCGCGCTTAACGCGTCGCCCGAAAGTTCCATTGCGCCCATCGCGATATTGCCGGTCATTGTACGCACACTCTGAAAAATACTTTTCGGCATTTCGGGACTGCCGCCGATGACCATAATTACCGCCATCGTTTCGCCGAGAGCGCGTCCGATCGACAATACGATTCCTGCAAAGATTCCGCTTTTTGCCGCGGGTACGACAACCTTGAAGGTCGCTTGTTCTTTCGTCGCGCCGAGCGCAAGGGCGTTTTCGTAATATGCGGTATCAACGCTTCGAAGCGCGTCGTACGCAACGCTCACGATTGTCGGAAGAATCATTATCGCAAGCACAACCGACGCCGACGCTATGCCGTATCCGACGCCGTTATAAGACAAGTAATCGCGCATAAACGGGACGATAAGCGTCATGCCGAACAATCCGTAAATGACCGACGGAATCCCCGCAAGCAGGTTTACCATTTGTTTAATCGGCGCGACGAGTTTTTTCGGCACGAATTTGTAAAGAGCGATCGCCGTGAATAATCCGATTGTCACGCCGATGATAACGGACAGGGCGGTAACGTACAGGCTTGTTACGATCATCGGGAATATTCCGTATTTCGGATTGTCTGCAAGCGGTGCCCACTCTTTGCCGAATATGAAATTTGAAAACCCGACTTTCGAAATAAGCGGAATCCCGCTTGTAAACAGGAATACCGTTATCGTTATAAGCGCACCTACGGAAAAAACTGCTGAAAGGCAAAAGATCCCTTTCATCAGTTTTTCTCTGGCGTTTATGAATTTATAAAATCTGCCCATATCAGTTTGCGGACGCTTGTTTCCAGGTTTTCACCGCATTTTCGCCGGCGTCGACGTCGTAAATGTTTTTAAGCGTTGCAAGCGATACGTTTTCAATGGGATTTGCACTGTTTACGATGATTGCAATGCCGTCCATGCAGACTTCGTAATACGTGCAACCTTCGGCTTTTGCGGGTTTGAAAACTTCCGAAATCATACCGAAATCGACAACTCCGTTCTTCGCGTCGTTATAGCCCTGGCTTGAACCGGTGCCGCCGACGTTGATACTTACGCCGCCCTGAATCTGTTCAAACTTTTTCGCAAGTTTTTCCATAAGCGGGGTAAGAGAAGTGCTGCCCGTGATGTTAATCGTGCCCGACAGACCTTGCTGAATTTGATATGCGGCGGTGTCGTCGTGAGATATTACGTAACCTTCGTTTGCGATAATATTTTTGGCGTCGCTACTTTTAAGGAAGTCGAAGAACGCTTTGTTAAGACCGCTTTGTACGTTTTCTTCTTTGTAAACGACGTTAAGAGGACGGGCAAGGCGATATGCGCCCGATTTGATGTTTTCGACCGTCGGCGCTACGCCGTCGACTTTGATTTTTTTGACGTCGTCGGTAACGAATCCGAGGCTGTCGTATCCGATTGCAAGGGGATTGCCTTTGACTTCCGCCATGATTGCGTCGGTCGAACTTAATACGATTGCGCCCGAAACGTCCTTTTTGCCTTTAAGCCCCAGAAACTCCATAATTGCCGACTTTGTGCCGCTGCCGTCGGTACGCGTTATGACGCTGATATTTTTGTTTTCGTCGAATTTGCCTGTCTTATTGCATGCACACAGGCACGTCAGAAGAGTTGCCGTCATAAGCAAGCACGATATTATCAATACGATTTTCATTTTCTTTTTCATAAATTGTCTCCTTTTTATTGATTACGCCTTCATTGTAGGCAATGCAGGAAAAAGAAAAAAGTATGTTTCGGTAACGAAAACGTAAAGTTTTTGTAAAGTCGTAAAGCCTTGTCGATAATTGACTTTTAATTTGTTTTACTTTGAATACTTATTGTGATAAAATATAGATAATCATTTTTTAGGAGCGTTTTTATGTTTTCCACTTATGAAAGAAAAAATATTTATAAATCGGCTGACGAAAATACATTAAAGGCGATTTTCGATTATTCCGAGGGCTACAAACGTTTTCTCGACAACGGCAAGACCGAAAGGGAAACCGTCGAATATACCGTCGAAATGCTGAAAAAAGCGGGCTATAAGGAATATAAGCTCGGCGACAAAATCAATCCGCACGACAAACTTTATTTCAATAACCGCGGCAAAGCGTTGTTCATCGTGAAAGCGGGCAGCGCGGAAAAAATCAAAGAAGGCGTGAGAATTCTCGTCGCGCACGTCGACAGCCCCCGTCTTGACCTGAAACAGGTCCCCCTTTACGAAAAGAGCGAACTTGCCTTTTTGAAAACGCATTATTACGGCGGCATCAAAAAGTATCAATGGCTCACGATTCCTCTTGCGTTGCACGGCGTCGTAGTGAAAGCGGACGGCACGAAAATCAACATTAAAATCGGTGAAAAGGATACGGATCCAGTGTTTTATATCACCGACCTTCTGCCGCACCTTTCGCAGGAGCAGGTCAAAAAGACAATCGGCGAAGGCTTTGACGCGGAAAATATGAATCTGGTTGTCGGCGGCTTATCCCTTTCCGGCGAAGATAAAGACGCCGTAAAGAAAAACGTGCTTTCAATCCTTATGAAAGAGTACGGAATGAGCGAGGAAGACTTTTTGTCTGCGGAACTCGAAGTCGTGCCTGCTTTGAAGGCTCGCGACGTCGGTTTCGACAGGGCGTTCGTCGCGGGATACGGTCACGACGACAGAGTTTGTGCTTATCCCGAAATCACCGCAACCCTCGACACCGCAACCGACAGAACGGTTATGACAATCCTTGCCGACAAGGAAGAAATCGGCTCGGAAGGCACGTCGGGCATGCAGTGCGTGATTATCACCGACATTCTGGACGAAATCGCCAAAAACTTCGGCGTATTGCCGTCGGTACTTCGCGAAAATTCGCTTTGCCTTTCGGCGGACGTCACCGCAGGCTACGATCCCGACTTCGCGTCCTGCTTTGAAGACAACAACGCAAGTTTCGTGAATAAGGGCGTCGCAATGTGCAAGTTCACCGGCGCACGCGGCAAATCGGGCAGCAACGACGCGTCTTGCGAATTCGTAGGATACGTCCGAAAACTTTTCAACGAAAGCGGCGTAATCTGGCAAACCGCGGAACTCGGAAGAGTCGACCTCGGCGGTGGCGGAACCGTTGCGAAATACATCGCCAAAAACAATATCGAAACCGTCGACGTCGGCGTGCCCGTGCTTTCGATGCACGCGCCTTACGAACTCATAAGCAAAGCGGACATTTATTCGGCGCACCTTGCCTTCTCGGCTTTCATCAAAGACTAAATTGTTTACCACACAAGGACGGCTTCATCGCCGTCCTTTTTATTTATGCGATGAATTGTTTGAAAAAAGTCAGTTTGACAAGTTATTGTCGGTAACTTATAATATAATTATGAGTAAGGGAAAGAAGATAACAACAATTTTAATTGTAACGCTTGTCATTTTAGGTGTGGCGGGTGGCGGATTCTATTTTTTGTTAAAGACCGGTTTAATTTTTGGTAGTAATTATGAATCTCGTCAAGTCTATAAGAATTTAAGCAAAGAGGAAAAAGCAAAGAGCGACGCCGCAAAAAAGAAAGTAGAAAACTTTATCGATACCGATAAAGATCCTGCAAGTATTATTATAAACGCCTCGGATTCCGAAGAAGTTGCGTCTGCTAAAACAGATGAAAAAAATTATTGGAACGTCGTAAAGACATTAAAAACATTGTTCCGTAGAAAATATTATTCGATAATCGACGACGGAAAAATTACAAAACAATTCAATGCCAGAACCGCATTGTCGGTTGGAAATATTTACCTTAACAAAAAATCCGCTTTGGTTGAACTCGAAGTAATCGAAAAAGCAGGATATATTTATTCAAATTATATTTCATTTATAAGTATTCCGTTAAAACAGGGCATAGAGTTTGAAAATGTTTCGATTCAAGACTTTACGGAATGTATCGATGGTGCCGAATTTGACGAAATTGCACATTTTAGTCTGTCAAAGGAAGACTATATTGATAGAATTTATAATATGGTAGTTGCGCAGGACTATAATGCGCTATGCGTATATGCAAAGCGTAACGATATGACGATTAGTCTTGAAAAAAGTGGCTACAATGCTGTTTCTGAAAACGGAGTCCCGACGAGCGCATACATTCTTTTCCGATTGGAAAACGAGATGAAAACCGAATTCCAACTTTATAATGTTCTTTTACGCAGGCTCGGCTCCATAGCAACCGTTGAAGATTTTAATGAAAACGAGCGGCTATTTTTTAGCGACGATATGGACGTATTAAACCCTGAAACAATTTGTGATGTTAAATGTCGGTTGGCAAACTGGAATGAGGCAATGGAAAAATACAAATTAAATTAAATATAAGACGCATATATTGTATGCGTCTTATATTTTGGTGGAGATAACGAGATTCGAACTCGTGACCTATGCGTTGCGAACGCATCGCTCTACCAACTGAGCCATACCCCCACGGGCGATTTACAAATAGCATTATAATAAATACTCAAAAAAAATGCAAGCATAATTACATAAATCGTTTTACAAATTTTAATTGTTATGGTAAAATATTCTTCACTTGGAGGCATGGCTCAGCTGGTAGAGCATTCGCTTCACATGCGAGGGGTCACAGGTTCGAGTCCTGTTGTCTCCACCAACAAAAACGCACACCAACTTGGTTGTGCGTTTTTTGTTCATAGAGACAACAAAAGGGCGAGAACCCGAAAACTTGTTTTCGGCGTTCGGCGGTTGCTTGCAACCGCTTGCGTTATGCACCGTGTATATCGTAGCAGACACTTTGTGTCGCTGCGTTGTTTATTTTTATTCTTCACTATGCAGAGCAGCCCCTGTTGTCTTTTCTTTTACAAACAATATTATATTTTTCATTGCGAAAGCAGGGAAAAGAGTTTATAATAACAATAATAAAGTCGTAGGGGAAAAATATGATGAACGATCATAAGTTGAATTTTGAAAAATCGGATTTGATAAAATATACGAAAATTTTTAAAGAATATCGTAAAACGCTTGAAAATTCGACGGAAAACGCCAATGGCGAGATAAAATTGTATGCCGAATACCCGCGTGAGATAAGAGATTTCCAAATGATTTTTTTCAATTCCGATTTGGTTGATATTGAATATGACCGCACGATGAACGAACGCGGCTGGTACAACGAAAAGAAACTTGCGGAAGATATCGGCACAATGTCGAAAAAGGAAGCGGGCGCTTGTCTTACGGCAATTTTCAGAGGCGAAAGATTTTGTGCGGGACTTATTAACGAATTTGTTAAAAACGGAATAATCGTTGAAATTCTGAAACATCTTTCCGAAACCGATTAACCGATACCGTCCGAAAGGGCGGTTTTTTGTTTGGTTTTTGAAACTTTGCGGAAATTTTACGAAAGATAAATCGACAAGTAGGTTTTTGTTGCTTGTGTCAAAACAAATGATATGATATTATTAATATATCTTTTTGTATGAGGTACAACGTGAAGAAGAAGGAAAAACAGGTGGCTGTCCCCGGCGACGCGAACTATATCGTGCCCGAAGACAGAGTGCCGCTTAAAGAGAAAATTTGTTACGGCATAGGCGGTCTTATGGACGGCGGCGGCGTTGCGCTGATGTCGTGTATTCTTGTCAAATACATGACGACGATGGGCATCCCGATGAAAATCGCGACGACGATATTTATGATTGCGAAGTTGTGGGACGCCGTTACCGACCCCGTGATGGGCTTTATCAGCGACAACACGCGCGGCAAATGGGGCAGACGCAAGCCGTATATGTTTGCGGGCGGCATTTCGATTATCGTGTCGATATTCCTGCTGTTTATGCCCGTGAAAGACTGGGGCGTTTCGACAAACGGATTTATCGCGTATATGCTGATAATGTATTTATTATGGAACACTTGTTCGACGTTGTCGCAGGTTCCGTACTGTTCGATGTCAAGCGACATATCCCCGTCCTTCCGTGAAAGAAACAACGCGAACACGGTGAAACTTATCTTTACCGCCGCGGCTTCGGGGCTTGCGTACGTATTGCCGCTTTTGTTTATCGAATCTTTGATTTCCGCAGACGGCTGGCTGTTCATGCCGCACATCAATACGACGGAATTTTGGCTTTCGATCTCGATTATTTTCGGCACGCTTTTCGGCGGTGGGCTTATAATTTGCTCGATTTTCGTAAAAGAGCGTATCAAACCCACGACGGCGGTTGAAAAATTCAATGCAAAACAATTTGTAAAAAGCTACGCAAAACCTTATAAAAACAGGTCGTATCGCTGGCATATCGTGATGTACGTTTCGGCGTTTGCCTGTATGGATATGATAAGCGCGCTTGCGGTATTTTACGCAACAGACGTGTGGCACGGCGAAAAACTTTTCGGAATGGATATTTCGTCGATGTTCATTATCGCGCCGCTTATGGTTGCGGCTGTCGTAATGTTCCCGCTGGCTCGCAAAATGATGGACAAGAAGAGCAAACAGTTTGCATTCCGTATGGGGCTGCCGTTTTACATTTTCGGTGGCATAATGTTTGCGATTATGGAGCCGTCCTGGACGCCTCCGATTCTTATCCCCATCGTTGCGCTTATTATGGGCTTGGGCTTTGGCGGCGCGCAGATGATGCCGTGGATTATATTCCCCGATACCGTCGACGTCGGCGAAATGGCGACGGGCGACCGCTCAACCGGTACGTACAGCGGTATGATGACGCTTGCAAGAAAGGTCGGCGGCGCGCTTGCGGTCGGCTTGGTCGGCTGGATTCTCGGCTGGTGCGGATATAAGGAAAACAACACCGGCGACACAACGAAATATATTCAGCAGTCGGACACTGCGTTGCTTGCAATAAGGCTCGTTATGGGTATCACGGTTGCCGTGCTTATCGCCATCGCGCTTTACGCGTCGTTCAAGTATAAGGTCGACAACAAGAAACTTGCAAGAATAAGATATTTCATCGACGCAAGGAAGAAAGGCGTCGCTCTGAACAACGAAGAAACCGCGGAAAGGGAAGCGCTTGTCGCCGAACTTTACGGTAAAGTCGATGAAAAAGACGTCGTTGTTCCGCAGGTTCTGGACGATGAAGGAAACGTTGTTGAAGTAAGCGACGAAAAGATTGACGAAGAGTTCGGAAGCGCGTTCGGCACCGTTGAAAACGACGAATCCGAAAATGACAAAAATTGAACGAAAATGAACGCAAAAATCGAAAATATCAACGGAATTACAAATATTACGAAGAAAAAAGGTGTGCCGCTTAAAATTTTGCAGCTCACGGATATTCACATCGGCGGCTCGTTTTCGACAAGAAAAAAAGATAAGCTTGCGCTTCAAGCGGTTGAAAAAATCGTGAACGCCTCGGACGCCGATTTCGTCATCGTTACGGGCGATATGGTGTACCCCATTCCCTGGCTTTTGCAGGGCAGTTTCAATAACCTCAAATCCAGCAAAAAATTCGCCGCCTGTATGGAAAAACTAGGAAAACCCTGGACGGTGGTTTTCGGCAATCACGACAGCGAAGTCTGGGCGACGGCAAGCAAGAAAAAGATCGGCGATTTTTATTCGTCGTGCAAGAATTGTTATTTTTCCCACGGCGACGAAAATCTGACGGGCGACGGAAATTATCATATTCCCGTACTGAACGAAGACGGCACGCTCAATACCGTGCTTATGTTTATCGACAGCAACGCCTATCTTACCTGGAACTTTTTCAGCGGTTTCGATATTATTCACGACGATCAGATCGAATGGTACAAAAACACGATTAAAATTATCGGCGCGGAGTGCGACAAAAAACCCGAAGAAGTAAATTCGCTTGCGTTTTTCCATATCCCGCCAAAAGAGTTTCGGGAAGCGTGGGAGAAGTTTTATCGCGGCGACACGAGCGTAATTTATCATCACGGATTCGTCGGCGAAAAGGACAATTATTTCGGATACCCGAAAACCGTCGAGGGCAAATTTTTCAACGAAATGGTAAAGTTCGGAAGTTGCAAAGGTATGTTTATGGGACACGACCATCTGAATACGCTTTCTTTGACTTATAAGGGAATCCGACTGACGTACGGTATGAGCGTCGATTATCTTGCATATAAGGGCATCGACAAACGCCATACGCAGCGCGGCGGCACGATTATCGAAATTTACGACGACGGCACTTTCGACACGAAAATGCTCCCGCTTGACGATATCGAGCATAAATCCTTTTTTGAAACGGGCAGATAGTTTTCGGTTTTTATCGCTTGTTTTTTGACAAAATAAAAGGAAAAACGGTGAAATTATCCGATTATTTTGAAATAAATTCAATATTTCGCAACAAAATAGTATTAAACGTCGGGTTTTCCGACGTTTTTTCATATTCACGCGCAAAATAGTAATATCGTATATTTCTTTACTTAATTTTAAGTAAGTGGTATAATATCAAAGTCATCAAAGAAACAAATTACCTTGGAGGCTTAATGAAAAAAGTCCTGATCGGAGTACTGATTCTTATCCCGATTATTATCGTTGCGTCGGTACTTCTCACCACAAACATTATTTCCAAAAATTCATATCTGCCCGTCGACAGGGTGGAACTTAACGAAAATTATATCGAATTTTCGCTTGACAACGGCAACACGATCGACACGTTGAAAGCGACCGTTTATCCGCGCCTTGCGAAAAACCACAATCTCACCTGGTCAATCGAAGAACAACACAGCGACATTCCGTTCGTTTACGCAAAAGACGATCCCTGTCAGGACTGTGCCGATTTGTCCGATAAAGAACTGAAAGAACATATCGCAACAAACCATATCGACATTGCAACGATCGACAACAACGGCGTTGTTACGGTTTACGGCTACGGCTCGTTCATCGTGAAAGTTACGACGGAAGAAGGCAATAAATTTGCAACGTGCTCCGTAAAGGTCGTCGGCGACAAGGTCACGAAGATCGAACTTATGCCGTACGGAAGCAGCAACAAACTTTCCGAAAACGACGTGATTTCTTTGGACAAGGGCGAAAGACTTCTTGTCAACCCCATTTTCACGCCCGGCGGCGCACGCAATAAAACGGTAACCTGGAAGTCCGCCGACGAAAGAATCGTAGAAGTTGATAAAAACGGTATCCTTACGGCAAAAGGCGAGGGCGAAACGACGATTTCTGTTTCTTCAAACGACACCGGCATCGGAACGTCCGTCAAAGTTAAAGTTAATAAAGGCGTCTTCAAGGGTGAAAGTTACTGCTATACCGCGGACACTACTGTCAACGTCAAAAACTATATGAACGTGAGCGATTTCACGTCTGTAAAAGTCGCGGGCGGCAATATTTCATCGGACGGAACGCTTAATTTTGACGAAAACGCAACGGTCGCCACGGTTACCGTAAACGGCAAAACGTTTTCGGCAATCAAGGTCGACGCGCTCAGCGACGACGATATCGTTTTCAAAAACTACGATATCCTTCTTCAAAAACTTCACAACAAAAACGGCGACGAGGTTGAATATATCGTCAAACGCGGTTTGCCGATTTACCTTGAAGTCGTTTATCGCAATCCCGAAAAAGCGGGCGTACCCGAGGTGGAATTCTCGTCAAACGATATCGTCCCCGGCTCGTCCATCGTAAATATTGAACAATTTGACCAGTCGGGCAAGAATAGCAACGTCGGCAATGTCGCTATGATCGAGCCTAATAAGGAAGGCGACGTCAAAATTGTGGCGAAAGACAGAACGACAAATAAAACGTGCACCACGGTTGAACTCAAAGTCGTTACGCCGGTCTTTGCAATCAACCTTGCTCTGAACGCTACCGACGCAAAACGCGGTATCGCCGCCGAAACGGTGTTCGGCAACAAGATTTTCAACGCCGATTGCACCGAAACTTTCTTTTATTCGTTCAATATGGACTTCAACTATCCGAAGGACGTTGACTTTGAAAACTTCGAGTTTTCGACTTCCGACGAAAGCATTGCCAAATTCTCGGACGAAAAAGGCAGTTACAACAAACTTGTCCTGAAAGAAATCCCCGCCGAAAAGAAAGGGCTTAAAAACAAGGTAACGATCACCATTAAGGCAAAATATCCGATGTACGACAACATGCCCGTCGTCGCAACGTACGTGCTGAACGTCATCGACGGCTATACCGTCAGCAATGAAACGCAGCTGAAAAAGGCGTTGCACGAGAAAAAAGAAAGCGTTGCGATTTACGTCAAGGATTCGACTGCCGGCGGCAAACTTGAAATTCGTGCGGACAACAATACGGAAGCGTCCAGAATCACCATGCAGGAAGGCACAAGCTTGTACGGCAACGGCTTTATCGTATGCTTCAACGAACAGGATATGATTGACCGCAAAAACGATTATTTCAATGAATTGTTGAAAATCAGGACAAGCAACGTTCACGTCGAAAACGCGATTTTGCGTATGGGATACAACGATCCCGAGGCAAAGAACGGGCTTCTACAATGGGAAAAATCCAGAAGATGCGTGAGGATTCTGCACGAAATCGATAATTACGACGACGAAACGAAAAACAACGAAATGATAAACAACATCTCGTTCAAATACTGCATTTTTGAAAACGCAAAAACCGTCATGGAAATCGCCGGCGCGGACGTCAATATCGAAGGCTGCGTTTTCAGAAACTCGTCGGCGAACTCGTTGTTTATCCCGATGGCGGGCAACACCTCGACATACGGAAGACTCCCTGCAAACGTTACGCTGAAAAATACCGTATTCACGCACAGCGCGCTTATGCCGATTATCGTGGAGACGGATTTTGAAAGGGATAGACAGAGAAAAGACGAAAGCGGCAATGTCGTCGGTTATCCCGAAGGCTCGACGTGGGAAGATATGAAAAAAACGGGATACAAGGATCACTTTATCAACGTTGAAGGTTTCCTTGATATTTACAACTGGATCAATATCGATGATTTTGCAACAACCGGAAGCGGATTGATTCCGCCCACGGGCTTAGGAGACGCGCTTGATACACTGATATCGCAGGAAGGCTCGAAAATTATTGCAAACGTTCTGTTGAACGATCAATATAAGGACGTAAGGCATACGATCAACAATCAGGAATACGTGCATCTCGGCATCGCCGTTCTCGGTATGACCTCGCCCGTTTCAGACGGCATTATACGCAATTTTGAAAACGCCGGCTATTCAAGGCATAGCGTCGAACTTACGGATAATGTTCTTAGCACCATTCCTGCCTGGAAATTATTCGGCGCCGTGCTGAAACCTTACGTTCGTTATCCGTTGTACGTGTACAGCTATAAGGAGGGCAATTACCAGATCGGTCCCGATTCCGAGAAAAAACTTGACTTCCAGGAGACGGGCGCGCTCTATAAAAACCTCAGAGAAGGAAGGTCGACAGGCTCGATTTAACGACTATGACAAACAAGGAAAAAATGCTTGCGGGGCAGGTTTACGACCCCAACGACGAAGAAATCGTTTCCGAACAGTTTGAGTATCTCAACGCGATGAAAGCCTACAACGCATTGCCGTACGGCGATAAGCGCGAAGAAGAGTATCTTAGGAAATGCTTCGGCGCGATCGGAAAACAACCTGTCGTGACGCAACCGTTTTTTGCGAACTGGGGCGGCAAACACGTTTTCATCGGCGATTACTTTTACAGCAATTTTTGTCTTACGCTCGTTGACGACGGGAAAATCGAAATCGGCGACAACGTAATGATCGGACCCAACGTTTCGATAATCACAGCGGGACACCCCGTGAGCCCGAAGTGCCGATTGAAAGGTCTTCAATACAACGCCGACGTGAAAATCGGAAATAACGTATGGATCGGCGCGGGCGTGAACGTATTGCCCGGCGTAACCATCGGCGACAACTCGGTCATAGGCGCGGGGGCGGTCGTCACCAAAGATATTCCGTCCAACGTCGTCGCTGTCGGAAACCCGGCGCGCGTCCTTCGCGAAATATCCGAAAAAGATGAAATCTATTACTTCAAAGATAAAAAGTTTTAAGGAGAAATTTATAAGGAGAAACTTATGTCGTACGAAAAAAAAGATTTGTATGCAAAACAATTCTCGCGTATGTTGCAGTGTCCGACAATAACGGGTTGCGATCAGAAACACTTTGACGATTTGCACGCGGTAATGTGGGAAATCGCGCCTGAATTTTCAAAGCTTCCGCGTTTCAACGTCCGCAACAACGCAATGATTATCAAGTGGGAGGGCAAAAAACACGACCGTCCGCTGGTACTTATGGCGCATCAGGACGTCGTTCCCGAAGAAGATCCCAAAGGTTGGAAATATCCGCCTTACAGCGGCGCAATCGAAGAAGGGAAAATCTGGGGGCGCGGCGCGGTCGACTGCAAGTGCATGGTCTTTGGCAGTATGGTCGCCGCAAACGAACTCATAAACGAAGGCTTCGTGCCCGAACAGGATATTTATTTCTGCTATGGCGACGACGAGGAAAACTCGGGCGGCAGTGCGATTGCGGAAGCAAAATATCTTTCCGAAACGTTGGGAGTAAAACCCGTGCTTGTCATCGACGAGGGCGGCGGTATGGTTTCAAAAGAACCGTTCAAAAAATTCCTTGTCAAAAACGCGGGCGTTATCGGCGTTCAGGAAAAAGGCTTTGCCGACTTCAAATTCATCGCCAGAAGCAAAGGCGGACACAGCAGTGCGCCGCCCAAAAACACGCCGTTCGTGCGCCTTGCAAAATTTATTCTTTACAATGAAAAGCACAATATTTTCGACGTGAAAGTATTGCCCATTCTGAAAGAACTTTTCAAGGATCTTTCAAAAGCGGTAAAGCCCGCGCTTCGTCCGCTTGTAAAAAACGCATATCATATTTTGCCGTTTGCTCTTAAAGTGTTGCCCGACAGTCTTTCGTCGCAGGTCAAGGCGTTTTTGTCCACGACGATGGTATTCACGATGGCGGAAGGCAGCCACGCAAGCAATAATATCCCCGACGCGGCATGGGTACTTGCAAACCTTCGTTTCTCGCCGCAGGAAGGGCATGATAAGTGCATGAAAAAACTTGAAAAAGTCGCCAAAAAATACGATATCGAAATCGAGGTTTTGAACACGCGCGACGCAAGTCCCTGCACCGATACGAAGTCGGAAGGCTATAAATTCACCGTCGATATGATCAACAAAACGTACGGCGATACCGTCCTTGCGCCTTACCTTATCGCGGGCGGCACGGATTGCAGATATATGCAGGACATTTGCAGCACGGCGCTTCGTTTCACCCCGTTTTTGGTAAGTCTCGATGAACTCGGCGCGTGCCACGGCTACAACGAGCGTATCGGGGTCGATTCCCTCGCGCAAGGCGTTGACTTTTACAGAAACGTCCTTACGAACTTCAAATAATAAACAACAAATCATACAAAAAATCCCGCAAATTTTGCGGGATTTTTGTTATGTTTTATCAAAAATTAAATCTTTTTTGTAATATCATCGAGTTCCTTTTCGATTGTTTCGTTGCGCTTCGGCAAGGGTTTGTCGATGACTTTGCCGCGGACGATAACTTTGTCCAGATCGCGCAGTGCCGTAAGGTCGTCAAGCGGGTTTTTGCTCATCACTATCATATCCGCGCTTTTGCCTTCTTCGACAGTGCCGCACACGTTATCAAGTCCCATAAGTTTTGCGTTGTTCAGCGTTGCGACGGAAAGAGCGTACGCGTTCGACACGCCGACGCATTTCTGGAAGAACACGACCTCGCGCCACATATTGTATTGCGTTGCGAAAGGGCAGGAACTGTCCGTACCCATGCCGAGAAGTATGCCTTCGTCGATGCAGTTTTTCGCGCCTTTCGTCATATTGCTCACAACGATTTCGGTGTTGTACACGCAAATCGGATCAAGGAGTGTAATTGACGGATCGAGCATTTTTAAAGGGAGCGCGGGGGAATAAGTAACGTCCATTGCGGAATTGGTCGCCTTCATTTCGGCAGCCATTTCGGGGGTTAAGGGTGCGCCGTGTTCAACGGTATCGACGCCTGCCGCCGCCGTGATTTCAACGCCTTTGAAACTTTCGGTATGCGACGCGACGCGAAGACAGAGTTTATGCGCCTCGTCGACGACCGCTTTGGTTTGTTCAAGGCTCATTTTGACTTCGCCGGGTTCGCCTTTGACTTTTGCGTCGATTACGCCGCCCGTGACGCAGATTTTGATGAAGTCGACGCCGCGTTCCTTGTTTTGTCTGACAAGCGCGCGCAGACCGTCAAGGGTGTTGGAAGTCATTGAGAACGTGCCGTCGCCGTGTCCGCCGGGAACGGTGATTGCGGGGCCCGACACTTGAAGGCGAGGACCTTGCACTTTGCCCGAATTGATTTTATCGCGAAGGCGAACGTCGGAATATTTGAAGTCGCCGACGGCTCGTACCGTTGTAACGCCGCTCAGCAACTGTTGTCTTGCCGCGCTTTTTACAAGGGCGTCAAGGATTTTGTCGCCGAGTTTCGTTTTCACGATTTTCATCACGAGTTTTTGTGCGCCGCCGCCCGAAATGACCTTGCTGGGCATACCCGTGCCGAAAAGGTGAACGTGGGGGTTGACAAGTCCCGGCGTAACGTATTTGCCGTTAAGGTCGATGACTTCGTATCCCGAAACGTCGGGTTTTTCGTCGTAAGATATTTTTGCGATTTTGTCGCCGTCAACGAAGACAGCGCATTTTTTGAAAACGCTATCGGCGTATCCGTCCCACAAATTTGCGTTGATAAATACTTTTTTTGACATATATATCACCTGTAAAAATTATTTATTATCAAGTTCGTCGATAAATTTATCGGTGTCTTCGGTGTCAAGCGCGACGTTGTTCGTTTCGACGTCGACCGCGGTTTTTTCGGGTTCGTTCTTGCCGAGCCAGCCTTTTTTGTACATAATCCTTGCGACGCCGACGGTGAAGATCGCGACGAAAGGCACCAATATACTTATTATACTCTCAATTTTCGGAATTGCAATACATAACGCGACCATAAGTATAACGGGCGGGAAAGCAATTTTCGGATTTCTTGAAACGTACACGACGGCAAGCGCGCCGAAGAGTGCGGGCAACAGGTAATCCGCCGCTTTTTGCGCCGCGGGTTTTGCAAGAAGGTCGGCAAGGGGCGTCGCCGCGATAAGGATAACGCCGATAATGATAACGAGAATCGTTACTATGGACGAAACGGCGGTCGAAACCGTTGCGATGATGTCGCCTTCGTCCGTGTTGGATTTTGCGTTTTCCGCGTCGATGCAGGACAGCGCGCAGGGCACTTTCAGGTTGGAAAGGTTGCCCGTAACAAAACCGAGATAAATGCTGGTCGCGCCGAGAAGCGGGGTATAACTGATAAACTCCACCGCGCCGGCAGCCCAGTAAATAAGGATACCCATAATGCCGATACCGACTGCCGAAGCCGTCGGCCACGCGTCAAACACTATCCCAGCGACAATGGGGAATACCATCATCATAACAACGGACACTATGCTCCAAATTCTGCCATAAAAGTGAGTGTTTTCGGAATACGATTTATTTTTTCTTGAAATGTTTTTCATAATGCACCTCTTAAACGATGGCGTTGTAGATGGGAACGGAGCAAACCATACCCACAATCATCGAAACCGGCAGGGCGTAGTCGTTGATCCAACGCCACTTCGTGAGTTTCTGAACTGCGCCGAATATGAGCATTACCGCCGCGGAAATCAGGATAATGAAAACGGGAATCCAGCCTTCGAGCCCGCTTGTAACTTTTGTAAAGTTCGTTGCGAAAAAGCAGCTTACGACGCCCATAAACATTGCGGTTGAAAGGATTTCGCCCCATTTTTTGTCTTTCTTTTCCATTTTAAGCATTCCCGACGAATACTTTTTCGTGAAAAAGGCAACGAGTATGAGCGGAAGAAGACAACCGATACTCATTATCATTGCGATTGTTACGAATTGTTCTGCGGTGATTGTCGACGCGGAAAAACTGTCCCACGGAAGATTCATCGACTTTGCGCCGATTTCGGCAGCCGACGTTTCGTACACAAGACTTCCGATGACCGACAGACGAAGCCAGGGCAAAGGAATCCCGAGTTTCGGCGCGAGAGCCGCCACACCGATGAAAATGCTTATTGCGGGTGCGATTGAAAATATTGCGGCACGACGTGCAGTGCGCCTGATAACGCCTTTGTCCATGCCGATTTTTTTCGATTGTTTAACGGCGCGGACAAGGAAGAATATCGATTGCGCGAGTACGTATAAAATTACCACCGCCGCTATGACGTAAAGCACCGCGGCGTTTGCGTTGAACGCTGACGATAAAGTTTGTTTCATAACATCTTCCTGTTTAATGGTTTAATGAGTAAAAGTATAATACATACATTCGACAAAAGTCAATTATTATACCGCAAGAAATTGCATTTTAATGCTAAAAATGATATTATACGATTTGAGGTGTAATATGGACTACAATCAGAAATCATTGAAACTGCACGAGGAACTCAAAGGGAAAATCGAAGTTATTTCAAGGGTGAAAGTCGGTGACGCCGAAAGTCTTGCAACGGCATATACGCCGGGAGTCGCCGCGCCTACGCTTAAAATTTCAAAAAATCCCGAAAACTCATACGTTTATACCCGACGCGGGAATCTTGTCGCGGTCGTGTCGGACGGCAGCGCGATTCTGGGGCTTGGAAACCTTGGCGGTCTTTCTGCAATGCCCGTTATGGAGGGGAAATGCGTACTGTTTAAAGAATTCGGCGGCGTCGACGCGTTTCCGATTTGTCTTGACACGCAAAATTCCGACGAAATCGTAAATATCGTGAAAAACATTTCGATAAGTTTCGGCGGCATAAACCTTGAAGACATCGCAAGTCCACGTTGCTTTGAAATCGAAAGACGCCTTAACGATGAACTTGATATTCCCGTATTCCACGACGATCAGCACGGCACGGCGATAATCGTCCTTGCAGGGCTTATAAACGCCTTGAAAATCGTGAAAAAAGACATAAAAGACGTGAAAATCGTCGTTAACGGTCCGGGGGCTGCCGGCACTGCGATAACCTGGCTTTTGAGGGACTTCGGAGCAAAAAATATCACGCTTTCCGACGAATACGGCATACTTTATCCCTCGCGCGATAATATGGAATGGCACAAGAAAGAACTTGCGGAAACTTTTAATAAGGAAGACGTTCGCGGAAATCTTTCTGACGCCGTAAAAGGCGCGGACGTGTTCATCGGCGTGTCGAAAGGCAATTTGTTGACGACGGATATGGTGAAATCTATGAACAAAGACGCGATTATCTTCGCCATGGCAAACCCGACGCCCGAAATCTTGCCCGACGTCGCGAAACAGGCGGGCGCAAAGGTTGTCGGCACGGGGCGCAGCGACTTCCCGAATCAGGTCAATAACGTCTTGGCGTTCCCGGGAATTTTCCGCGGCGCACTTGACGCAAAAGCACGAAAAATCACGAAAAATATGAAAATTGCCGCAGCCAAAGCAATCGCCGGCGTTATTTCCGACGACGAACTTAACGCTGACAACATTCTTCCGAAACCTTTTGACAAAAGAGTTAAAGTTGCGGTGTCCAAGGCTGTTTTCGACGCGGCAATAGCAGACGGCGTGTGCCGTATGTGAAATAATTGACAAACTTTAATAAACAGGATATAATATAACCATAATAAAACCTAATCGATGATTTGTCGGAGAGTAAGTTTTAAGCATAATACGTTTATTATCGGCTTGCTTTTTCGGCATGCCGATTTTTTTAAGGAGAAAATATGAAAAGACTGGGCGTTGTGGGCATCGTCGTCGAAGAAAGGGACGTCGTTCCCGAAGTGCAAAAAGTTTTGTCGGAAAATTCCGAAATCATACTCGGTCGAATGGGGCTTCCCGACCGCGAAAGCGGTTTTTCGGCAATTTCCGTCGTTGTCAAAGGCAGCGTCGAGGAAATATCCGCGCTCACCGGGAAACTCGGCAAAATCAAAAACGTTTTCGTAAAATCCGCGCTCACGAGCGTTGATATAAATTAAACCAAAAAGGAGCAAAAAAAATGAAAAAGAAACTTACGGCAGTAATGTTGCTTGTCGCGCTTGTTTTGTCAATCGGGCTTCTGACCGCTTGCAACAAGGACAACAAAAAAGGCAACGGAAACGATGTAACGTTGACGTTTGCGGCACCCGAAGGCACTCCCGCGCTTGCAATCGCAAGGCTTATCACGGACAATAAGTCGATTTCGGGCAAAAACGTAAACTATAAAATCGTAAATCCGAGTAATATCGCAAAAGAGATGCAGGCAGGGCTTTCCGACCTTGTGATTATGCCTGTGAATGCAGGCGCAACCCTTATAAACAAGGGTGCGGATTACAAACTCGTCAGCGTCGCGGTTGACGGCAGTCTTTATCTTGTCGGCAAAAGCGAAACGGCAACAACTTTGACAATAGACGATATTAAAGGTAAAAGAATCGCCTGTATCGGTCAGCAGGGCGTACCCGGGCTTGTTTTCAGATATATTCTGAAAGCAAATAACATCAGTATCGTCGACGACGTGAAAAATCTGAACGATACGAGCGTTTACGTCCAATATGCCGGTGACGGATTGCAGGCAAAAACAGCCGTCGAAAACGGCAGCGTCGATTATGCGGTCGTGGGCGAGCCCGCGGCAACGACTTTCAAAATTAAGTTCGGGTTCAACGCTCAAATGGATTTGCAGGCGGAATACAAAAAAGTTTCGGGCAAAGAAACTTATCCGCAAGCCGGCATTTTCGTGAAATCGAGCCTTGCTTCCGACACCGCGTTTACGGACGCGCTTTTCACCGCGCTTAAAGCAAGCAAAGAATGGGTGAAAAACAATCCGCAAAGCGTGAACGACTTTATGAAAGCAAACGCTTATGAATCGGCGGCGTTCCCCGCGCCTTCGATTGCGAAATGCAACGTAAACGCCGAAAAACTCACCGCCGAAAAGAAAGCGGAAATTCTGGCGTTTCTTAAAAACCTTGCGCCCGGCGTAAACTGGGATACCGTCAATTTGTTTTAATGAAAAGTTTTCTTAAAAACGAAAAAACGAAAAAGATATTTTTCGACATACTTTATCCGCTCATCGCGTTCGCGCTTGTGATTGCGATATGGGCGATTGTGGCGAAAGTCAAAAACAAGCCGCTTATACTGCCGTCCCCCGACGTCGTAATGAAAGAATTTTTCACGCTCGGGGGAGAGGCGGGTTTCTGGCGCGCGGTCGGATTTTCCGTGCTTCGAACTCTTTGGTGTTTTGCGGCGTCGTTTCTGATTGCATTCATACTTGCGGCAATATCTATGGTTTTAACCCCCGTATATCGTGTGATAAACCCCGTTGTTTCGTTTTTACGCGCCGCGCCGACGGTTGCGGTCATACTTATTTTGTATGCGTTTTATAGCAATGAAACGCTTGCTTTCGTCGTCGGATTTCTGATTGCGTTCCCGATACTGTTCACGGCGATTTACAGCGCGCTCTCGGGCGTTGACAAAGACCTTATCGAAATGACGAAAATTTATAAGGTGAAAAAAATCGACGTCGTGAAAAACGTATATCTGCCGGAGGTTGCGCCAAGTCTTTTCGACAACGCGCGTTCGACGCTTTCGCTCACGTTCAAAGTTATTATCGCGGCTGAAATTCTGACCTTTGTCCCGAAAAGTATCGGCAGCAAAATTTATACGGCAAACGCAAGTTTCGACGTCGCGTATCTGCTTGCCTGGACGCTTGTCGCAATCGTGTTCGCGTTCGTGTTGGAAGCGGTCGTGTCCATATTCAAAAAAATCTGGGAGAAAACAAGATGAATGATATTATTTTCAAAAACTTTTCGTTTTCGTATCCCGATAAGGAAATTTATAAAAATTTCAACGCCGTCTTTTTCGGCGGCAAAATCAACGTGGTGCTTGGCGCGAGCGGCGTCGGGAAAACCACGCTGTTAAACGCTCTTACGGGGCTTTCGGGGTTTGACGGCGAGATTGAAAATATGCCAAAAAACGTGTCGTACATTTTTCAAAACGACAGGCTTGTAAAAACAATTTCGGTTGAAAAAAACCTTGATTTTGTCTTAAAAAATGCAATTAGAGACAAAACCGCGCGAAAAAATGCAATTTACGATATGGCAAAACTTTTGGAAATCTCCGACGTTCTGAAAAGGTTGCCGACGGAAATTTCGGGTGGTCAGGCGCAACGCGTGCAGATGGCGCGGGCGTTTTTGTACCCGTCCGAAGTCATGCTTTTGGACGAACCTTTCAAGGGGCTTGACGTGTCGCTGAAAACCCGACTGATAAAAAAATTTCTGGAACTTTGGGGGCGCGACGGGCGCACCGTCGTCCTCGTGACGCACGACGTTTACGACGCGCTTTTAATGGGCGATAAGGTATTTGTGCTATCAGGTAGTCCCGCCGACATCGTTTACGAAACCGAACTCACCGTCGAAAAGTCGGAAAGAAACCTGACCGACGCCGTCGTCACGAAGTACCGCGACGAAATCGTAAACAAAATAATTTGACGATTATGCCTTAAAATTACGTCAACCGCTATAACTTGCGGTTGACTTTTTTTATAATACAATATATTATATTATTTATGATAATTATGGGTTTGGATCCGGGGCTTGCGACAATGGGCTTCGGTGTGATTAATCTTGAAAGGGGCGTTTATACCGTCATTGACTACGGTATCGTTTCCACGCCCAAAGAAGACACGCTGCCCGTAAGGCTTTCAAAAATCGAACAAGGCGTAACCACGCTTATCGAAACTTACAAACCGTCGCAGATTTCCGTTGAAGAACTGTTCTTTTCCAAAAACATTACGACGGGCATTTCGGTTGCCGAGGCGCGCGGCGTTATGCTTCTGACCGCGGTGAAACTTATCGGCGACGAAGTTTACGAATACACGCCCAATCAAATCAAAATGGCAATCACGGGATACGGTGGGGCGGACAAAAAACAAATGCAACTTATGGTGCAATCGGTGTTGCGCCTTAAATCCCTGCCGCGCCCGGACGACGCCGCCGACGCGCTTGCGGTTGCGTTATGTCACGGACAGGTCGGCGCAAACAAAAACAATTTCAGGATAAAGTAGGAGTTTTATGTACAATTACATCACGGGAAAGGTCGTTTATTCGGCGGGCAACACGATTGTCGTCGACAACAACGGCATCGGATACGAAATCGGCGCAAGCAACTTCACGACGAATAAGTTTTCGGAAGGCGAAATCGCAAAAATTTATACTTATCTTTACGTCAGGGAAGACACTTACGCATTATACGGTTTTTCGTCGATTGAGGAAAAAACGCTGTTTTTAAGGCTCATCGACATAAGCGGCGTCGGTCCGAAAATGGCAATGCAGATTTTAAGCGGGGCGGATCTTAACTCGCTTACCGTCGCAATCGCAACCGGTGACGTGAAATCCCTTTCCAAAATCAAAGGACTTGGCAAAAAAACTGCGGAACTTATCGTCGTCAGCATGCGCGATCAGGTTTCGCTTGACTTAACCAACGCGCAAAGCGAAATATCCGCGGTTGTCGAAAAGGACGCGCAGGAAGCGGTTTTCGCGCTCGTATCGCTGGGAATTTCCAACTCGGACGCCGTCAAAATCGTCGCCGATGTTTCAAAAACCGAAAAAGGCGCGGAAAATATCATAAGGGAAGCGTTGAAACGCTTGTAAGAATATGGAAGGAATTATCAGTAAATTTAACGGAGAATTTCAGGACGACAGGGTTATTTCGGCAAAGTCGACCGTCGACGATATCGAAGAAAACACTCTTCGTCCGAAGTCGTTATCCGAATACGTCGGGCAAAGCAAGATAAAGCATAACCTCGACGTTTATATGACCGCCGCACGAAACCGCGGCGACGCGCTCGACCACGTTTTGCTTTACGGCCCGCCGGGGCTCGGAAAAACCACGCTCGCGCACGTTATAGCCAACGAAATGGGCGCGCAGGTCAAGGTAACGAGCGGTCCCGCAATCGAAAAAGCGGCAGATCTTGCCGCGCTGCTTTCAAAACTTGAAAAGGGCGACATATTGTTCATCGACGAAATTCACCGTCTGAGCCGCAATATCGAGGAGGTTTTGTATCCCGCGATGGAAGACTTCTCGCTTGACCTTGTTACGGGCACGGGCGCGATGGCAAGCTCGCTCAGGCTTCAATTAAAACGCTTCACGCTTATCGGCGCGACGACGAAAGAAGGCATGCTTTCCAGCCCGTTGCGCGACAGATTCGGCATTAAATTCCGTCTTGAACCTTATACGACGGAAGAACTTGCGAAAATCATAAAGCGCAGCGCAAACATTCTGGAAACAAAAATCGACGACGACGCATTGCAGGAACTTGCAAAATGCAGCCGCGGAACGCCGCGTATCGCAAACAGGCTCTTGAAACGCGTGCGCGACTACGCCGATTACGAAAATATGGACGTTGTCAACCTTAATATCGCGAAAAAGGCGTTGAAACTTATGGACATCGACGAACTCGGTCTTGACGCGGTTGACAGAAACGTCCTTGAAACCGCAATCAAAAAATTCAACGGCGGCCCGGTCGGTCTCGATACGTTATCGGCGGCGACGGGCGAGGACGCAACCACCATCGAGGACGTTGTGGAGCCGTTCCTTATTCAACTCGGTTTTATCGCGCGCACGCCGCGCGGCCGCACCGTATTACCGCTTGCCTATGAGCATCTGGGCTTTGAATACATCGAAAAATAATGAAAACAAGCGACTTTTACTATGACTTGCCCGAAGGACTTATCGCGCAGACGCCCGTCGAACCGCGCGACAGCGCAAGACTTCTCGTCATGAACAAGGAAACGGGCGAACTTACTCACACAATATTCAACAAAATCGGCGACTTTCTGAAAGAAGGCGACCTTCTTGTCGTCAATAATACCAAAGTTATCCCGGCAAGGCTTTACGGCTACCGCGCGGACAAGGAAAGCGTGACGAAATACGAGGCGCTTCTTCTTCGCCGCGTGAACTTTACCGATTGGGAATGTATTATGCGCCCGGCAAGGAAAGCGACCGTCGGCGCGAGGCTGAAATTTTCGGACGAACTTTTTGCCGAAGTCGTCGGTATCGGTGAAAGCGGAATCAGGACTTTGCGTTTTGAATTCGACGGCGTTTTTGAAGACATTTTGTCAAGAGTCGGCAACGTGCCGCTCCCGCCGTACATTCACGAAAAACTCAAAGATCCGTCAAGGTACAACACCGTTTACAGCAAAATCGACGGTAGCGCGGCTGCGCCCACGGCAGGGCTTCATTTCACGCCCGAACTTATCGAAAGTCTGAAAAACAATGGCGTCGAGTTTGCGGAAGTATTGCTGCACGTGGGGCTTGGGACGTTCCGTCCGGTGAAAGCGGAAGAAATCACCGACCACAAAATGCACAGCGAATATTACGAACTGTCGGAAGAAAACGAAAAAATCATAAACAAAGCGGTGAAAGAAGGGCGGCGCGTGATTGCAGTCGGTACGACTTCCGGCCGCGTTCTTGAAACGGTTGCCGACGAAAACGGTTTCGTCCACGCCGGACACGGCGAGACGCAAATTTTCATTTATCCCGGCTACAAATTCAAAATTCTGAAAGGAATGATAACGAATTTCCATTTGCCGGAAAGCACGCTTATCATGTACGTGTGCGCTTTTGCGGGTTACGAAAACGTGATGAATATGTACAAAACCGCGGTCGATATGAAATACAGATTTTTCAGTTTCGGCGACGCGACGTTGCTTATTTAGAAGGCGTTAGAAAACAATTTTGCATTAAAATTTCGTCAAAACGTAATAAATTTTGACAAAAATATAAAAAATTCGATACATTATCGGCAAAAAATTAAACTACTATAAAGGTTGACGTGAAATAATAATGGAAAATTTCAAGTATGAAATACTGCATACCTGCAAACAGACGGGCGCGCGTGTCGGCAGACTCACAACCCCGCACGGAGTGATCGAAACGCCCGTATTCATGCCCGTCGGTACGATGGCGACCGTAAAAGGACTTTCGCCCGAAGAACTGAAAGAAATGGGCAGTCAGATAATTCTTTCGAATACGTATCATCTTTATCTTCGCCCGGGTTCAGACCTTATCGAACGGGCTGGCGGACTGCACAAGTTCATGAATTGGGACAGACCCATTCTCACCGACAGCGGCGGATTTCAGATTTTCAGTCTTTCGTCGATGAGAAAAATCACCGAAGACGGCGTTACTTTCAACAGTTTTCTGGACGGCAGCAAGCATTTTATCGGACCGGAAGAATCCATGCATATTCAACAGCAACTCGGCAGCGACATCGTTATGGCGTTTGACGAATGTACGGCGGCAGGCACCGATTACGAAAAATCCAAAGAGGCGATGGAACGCACTTTAAGATGGCTTGACCGGTGCAGTAAACACGATTTTTCGGGCAAACAAATGCTTTTCCCGATCGTTCAGGGCAATATGTATGCAGATTTAAGGCTTGAAAGTCTGAAACGCACGATTCCTTATGCAAAGTGCGGCATCGCAATCGGCGGACTGTCCGTTGGCGAGCCGAAGCCCGTCATGTACGAAATGCTGGACGTTTTGCAACCGCATTATCCCGAGAATATGCCAAGATACCTTATGGGCGTCGGCAGTGCGGACTGCATCGTCGAAGGGTTTATGCGCGGCATAGATATGATGGACTGCGTACTCCCGACGCGTATCGCAAGAAACGGCACGGCAATGACGTATAAGGGCGACCTGACGATAAGAAACGCGAAATATAAGGACGACTTTTCACCCGTCGAAGAAGGTTGCGACTGCTATTGTTGCAGGAATTACACAAGAGCGTACGTGCGCCATCTTATCAACACCGACGAGATTTTCGGCGGACGACTGTTGTCGATTCACAACATAAGGTTTTTGAACAGACTTGTGAACGACATCAAAAAGGCGATATGGGAAGACCGTCTGCGCGATTTCCGCGACGAGTTCTTTGAAACGTACGAATTCCGTCGCGAGCAGGACAAAGAAGCCTTTAACAAGTGATTTTTCGGGCATTTTGATAAGATTATCGGCAAATTTCTCGATATTTTACGATAACGCTTGCAAAATGTCAAAAAATAAAGTAATATTAAAAAACAAAAATGAAATAAACAAGGAGATTTTATAAATGTTTGTACAAGCACTTGCAGCCAATCAATGGGTATCTATTGCGATTCTTGCGGTATTTTTCGTACTTATGATCGTTATGACCATCATTCCCCAAAGGAAAAGAAAAAAAGAATATCAGGATCTGATGAGCAACCTGTCTGTCGGCGACAAAGTTATGACAATCGGTCGCCTTATCGGCAAGATTTACGCGATTGACGACGACAGCAAACAAGTTACGCTCAACGTCGGCACCGACGAAAGCGAAACCCTTATCGTCATCGACAAAAACGCAATCGCAACCGTTATCGACAGCAAAAACAAACCCAAGACCGAAGAAAAGCCCAAAAAGCCCAATCTCGGCATCAATAAGAAACATCACGACGAGTCCGTCGACGACACTTCTGCAACCGAAAGCACCAACGACATCACCCTCGGCAACACCGAAGACGTGAGCATCGACAGCAAGGAAGACGTGAAAATCGACAACGACGAAGATATCAAGTTTTAATTGAAAATTTTGAAAAATCACAAAAATCCCGCAGTTTTGCGGGATTTTTTGTTGCAAAATTGTCAGTTCTTTTGTTTTACGTTCACCTTGATTATTCCTGAAAACGCGCCTGCGAGAACGCCGAAGATAAGGTCAAAATAATTAAACTTCACGCCGTCGAATTTTTCAAAAAGGGCAAAAATCAAAAAGGCAAGTAGCACGTATAAAACGCCTGCCGTAATGCCTTTTATAAGTCCGCCGCTTTTCGTTTTGAATCCGACAAGCACGCCGAAAATTATCGCAAGAATTTTTGCGACGGTATTAAGAATAACCACGCCTTTTTCCGATACGTTTGAAAATCGTACGATAACCGCCAGTGTCAACACCGCGGCAAACGAAAACAAAATCGAAAACAGGACGGCTTTTGCAACGTCAATAAAAAAAGTTTTGTCGGGTTTTTTCATAAATCACCTTAAAAATGTTTATGCGGTTTCGGAAAAATTTATGATTTTTTTAATATTTTTCGCGTTCTTAATTGTTGTATACTAAATAATATTATGATATAATAACTATATAATTTTTATCAGACTGCCTATTTTGCGGTTTTTCACGCCGCTTCGGCACTATATATTGATTGGAGGACACCTTGGCACACGATGACAGACGTTACGGCAATTACGACAGCAGAGCAAACCGTATTGCCGGCGGTATATTGATTATTATCGTTTCGCTTTTATGTTTTTTATCGCTCGTCAACGCTTTGGGTGGCGTAGGGCGCATGATTTCGTCGTTTCTTATCGGCGTTTTCGGATACGCGTCTTTCGCATACTCGATCGTGGGCACTTTTATCGGCGTAATGGTTACTTTCGGAAAGCGCGTTACGCTTCCGCTCAACAAAACTCTGAAATATCTTTCGCTGTTTTACATCGCGCTGCTTGCGCTGCACGTATGGTTTTCAAAGGATTATTTCCTTACCACGTCGTCGTACGGCGCGTATCTCAAAGCGCTTTACAAAGGGGAATCGGCGGCAGGTCTTCTTTACGGCATCGTCGCATGGCTTTTCATGAAAGTCCTGACACCAGCGTATTCGATTGTCGCGCTTATTCTATTGTTTGCGGTTTTAAGCATTTTTACGGTATATCCCGTGCTTGTGAATCGTTTGCCTTACCGCACGAAATCAACCAAAATCAAAGCGAATAAAAAGGGCGAAAGCCCCGTCCTTACCGACATTGCCGACGCCTCGCGCGAAGAACGCATTGTCGAGCAACCCATTGGCAACAAACTTTTTGTCGGAAGTCTGAACGAAAACGGTTCCGACAAGCCCAAAAAGGCAAGAAACAAATTCTCGCTGCTGTTCCCGAATCAGGATACGGCGGGCGTTACCGCCGACAGCGTGAAGGAACCCGTCTTCGATACCGACGACGTCAAACGTAAGCGCGCAAAAGAAAAACTTTACGGCAAAAAGGACGATAAAAAAGTTGAAGAAAGCGGCAAAACCGTTACTTTCGGTACGGCAAACGCAAACGGCGAAGAAGATATAAAACCGTCGCTTGACTCACAGTCGTTCACGTTCAACCGCGACGGCGGCAAAAAACGTCCGCAAACTTTGAAGGAAGCGTTCGATCTTCCCGAAAGCGATGAAGAAAAGGCGCGCGACATTCAGGAGCGTTTCGGATATATCCTCGACACCCCGACCACCGCAAACGATATCCGCGGCGCGGCGTCGAAACGCATTGCGGAACCTCGTCGCAAAAAGCCCGATCCCGTCCCCGAAAAGGAAGAAGAAAAGAAAAACGACAACGGTATTCCCGAGGGTATGCCGTACTTTATCCGCGACATTTTGTACGGAGATAAGGACAAAAAGAACGAAAAAACCGAAACGAAGGCGGCAAAACCCGACGAAGAAGTCGTCGCTCCTTCCTATAAACCCATTGAAAAACCCGCGGACACTCCCGTGATGAAATCAATAAATCATACGGAACCCGCTGTTAAACCCGTCGAAAAACCCGAGGTCAAGAAGGAATCCGACACATCGTCGGGCACGGGCAGTATCTTCACAATGTTCGGCGCGCCGCTGCCCGAAAAGAAAAATTCCGGCACGGTGAAACCCGTGAATAAGGTCGAGCCCGAAAAGAAAGAACCTGCAAAACCCGAAGAAGTCGCAAAACCCGTCGTGAACAATGTTTACGAGCGTCCCGCGACCGACAGCGAAAAAACCGAAAAAGTGTTGCCCAAACTTTCGGGTGACGGGTACAACTCGGGATACGAACCCGACAACACTCCGCCCGAAAAACCTATGACTCGGTTTGAAGAGATGCAGGCGGAGTCAAAAATTTCCGACGCGAAAATGCCCACCGATAAGGAAATCAACGATACGTTCAATCCGCAGCCCTCAGCAAAACCCGTCGAAAAACCGCGTCAGCCTTACGCCCCGCGTGAAGAAAAACCGCGTGAAGAGCAAAGGTCGCTCAAAGACACGTCGTACGGCAACACGTTCCCCGTCGGGAAAAACGCAAAAACCGTGTCGGTTACCCCCGCGAAAAAGGACGACAGACAAATCTCGATTGACCAGAGCATTCTTCTGGAACAACAAAAGAAACCTTATTACGCGCCGCCCATCGACCTTCTCAACAAAGGTCGTTCGGACATCGTTGCGGAAGACTTTTCGGAAAAAATCGAAAAACTCGAACAAGTCTTTATGGAATTCAATATCAACGCAAAGGTTGTCGGCGTTACGCAAGGTCCGACGTTCTCCCGTTTCGAACTGCAAATGCCCGCGGGTATTTCGGTCAGTAACGTCACGAAGTATGCCGACGACATCGCAATGAAACTGCAAGTCAAAGGCGCAATCCGTTTCGAAACGCCGATCCCCGGGAAAGACGCATTCGGTATCGAAGTCGCAAACGACGTACGCACCCCCGTGCTTCTCAGGAGCGTTCTCGAAGGCGAAAAGTTCAACAGGAGCAATTCGGAACTTACTTTCGCGCTCGGCAAAGACATTGCAAACCAGGACGTCGTGTGCGATCTGGAATCCATGCCGCACCTTCTTATCGCCGGCGGCACCGGGAGCGGTAAATCCATTTGCATAAACGGACTTATCGTAAGTTTGCTGTACAGAAACGGTCCGTCCGACTTAAAACTTATTCTCATTGACCCGAAGATGGTTGAAATGGGACCGTACAACGGTATCCCGCACCTTCTCGTGCCGGAAGCAATCGACGACGTTGCGGCGGCTGTCAACTCGCTTGACTGGGCGATAAACGAAATGAGAAGAAGATTCAGTCTGTTCAAGGGAATCAGCGCAAGAAATATTTCGGAATACAATCAGTACGCACGCGAACACGAAGGCGTCGTGAAACTTCCCAGAATCGTCATTATCTTTGACGAACTTGCCGACTTTATGTCGCAACAAAAAAGGAATATCGAAGATAAAATCAACTCGCTTGCACGTCTTGCTCGCGCAGCGGGCATACACCTTATCATTTCGACGCAACGCCCGTCCGTCGACGTCATCACCGGCACGATTAAATCGAACTTGCCGTCGCGCATAGCGTTTTCGCTGAAAACCGCCGCGGACAGCAGCACGATTCTGGGCGAAGGCGGCGCGGAAAAACTTCTGGGCAAAGGCGATATGCTTTATTATCCGCAGTCGTTTAACGAGCCGGAGCGTTTGCAAGGTTGCTTCGTCAGCACCGAGGAAGTGTCGGCAGTCGTAAAATATATCAAAGAGCACAACGAGGCATATTTCGATCCCGACGTTCAGAACTCGATATTCAAGCAACCCGAGGAAGAAAAAGAACCCGAAGAAGTCCCGCAAAGGAACAGTTACGCCCATACTCCCGTCGGCAGAAACGGGGAGTCGAAACAGTTTATCGACGCTCTGCAAATGTGCGTGAAGGAACAAAAGGCGTCGATTTCCCGCATTCAGCGTAAATTCGGCGTGGGCTACGGCACGGCGGCAAACCTTGTCGAGCTTATGGAAGAAAAAGGCTACGTATCGCCGAATAAGGGCGGCAACACTCAGCGCGACGTCCTTATCTCGATGGAGCAGTTTATGCAGATTTACGGCGCGGTCGCGGAAAATCCCGACTCCACCGAATTCGACCTGCCGGAGGACGGACAATGAGCGTTAAACTCGGGATAATAAGTCTCGGTTGCGATAAAAACCGCGTCGATACCGAAAACCTGCTTGCTTATGCGGGCGACGCCGGTATCGAATTTACGGCGGACGAAAACGAAGCCGACGTAATACTTATCAATACCTGCGCGTTTATCAAAAAAAGCCAGCAGGAAGCCATCGACACCATTCTGGAATTTGTCGAAAAGAAAAAGGAACGCGATTTCAAAATCATCGTTACGGGCTGTCTGCCCGAAAGGTACAAGCAGGAAATCGTCGACGCAATCCCGGAAGTGGACGCATTCCTCGGTATCAGCGAATACAGCAAAATCGCCGACGTCATCAAATCGGTTGAGGAGGGGAAAAAGGTCGTTGACTTCACGCCGTGCGACTTGCCGTCGACAAAACGCGTGCTGACGACGCCGTATCATTATGCGTATCTCAAAATCGCGGAAGGTTGCGACAATCACTGCACGTATTGCGCGATTCCGAAAATCCGCGGGAAGTTCAGAAGTCGCACGATCGAAAGTCTGTACGACGAGGCGAAAATTCTCGTTGACGAATACGGCGTGAAGGAATTGAATATCGTGGCGCAGGACATCACGCGTTACGGCATCGACCTTTACAACGAATACGCTCTCTTAAAACTTTTAGACAAAATCACGTCGCTTGACGTCGAATGGGTAAGGCTTTTGTATTGCTATCCGGAGCTTTTAAGCGACGACCTTATAAAATATATCGTAAAAAACGACAAAATTTGCAAATATGTTGACATTCCCTTGCAACATATTGATGATACGATATTAAAGACGATGGGGCGACGGACGTCCGAAAAGGAAATCAAAAACCTTATCGAAAAAATCAGAAACGCCGGCGACGTCGCGATTCGCTCGACTTTCATCGTCGGTTTCCCCGGTGAAACGGACGAGCAGTTTCAAAAACTTTACGACTTCATCGGCGAATATAAGCTGAATTACGCGGGATTTTTCGCGTACAGCAAGGAAGACGGCACCGCCGCGGCGAAACTCAAAAACCAGATTCCGCAAGCGGTCAAAAACAAACGCCTTAAAAACATCACCGCGCTTCAAAGCAAAGTGATTTTCGAAAACAACAAAAACTATGTCGGTAAATCTTTGAAAGTTCTTTACGAAGGTATCGACTACGACAACAACATATTTTACGGTCGTCCCGAATTCTGTGCGCCCGAAGTCGATGCGAAAGTACTGTTTTCAAGCGACAATCTTGTTAACGTCGGCAATTTCTACGACGTTAAGATTACCGGCACAAACGGGTATGATCTCGTTGGAGAAGTGAAATGAAAAAACTTAATCTTCCAAACAAAATAACACTTGCAAGAATAGCGTTGATTCCTATCGTTGCGATTTTATATTTCGTGAATTTTCCGTATCATGAAATCGCGGCGTGCATAGTGTTTATACTTTGTTGCTGCACCGACTTTATCGACGGCAACATCGCAAGAAAAAGAAATCTCGTGACCGACCTCGGGAAATTTCTGGACCCGATTGCCGATAAGGTCATCGTCGTCATTATGCTGTTTGTCTTTGTCGGCGACGGCACGCTTCCCGGATGGTACAACCAGATTATCGCAGGCGTTATCATAAGCCGCGAAATTATAATTACCGCATTCCGCATAATCGCCGTGCAGAAAAACGTCGTGCTTGCGGCAGACAAGCTCGGCAAAATCAAAACGACGTTTCTGGACATCGGTCTTATCGCGCTGACGATGAGCACGATCCAAACCGGGGAAATCGCGGGGAAAGCCTTTTATTTCTTTGACTGGCTCGGACAAATCACGTATTATATCGGCGCGTTTTTCGCAATCGTGTCGGGCGTGAATTACGTCCTGAAAAACAAGCAGGTGCTTGCCGATAAAAAGCCCGTCGAAACGGATTTGCCCGCAAAAACTTTGTCCGAAACCGAAAAAGAAAACGACGTGGAGGAAATCGTAAACCATGATTAACGTGCCCGAATTCGTCGACGGAAAAAAACTTAACGTTGCCGTCGCTAAGATTCTTCTGGAAAACAATCTGAAAATCTCGGTGGCGGAAAGTCTTACCGGCGGCGAGGTCGCGGCAAAGCTCGTTGACGTTGCGGGGATTTCCAAATCGTTTATCGAGGGCATCGTCGCTTACGCAAACGAGGCAAAAATGAATCGTCTGGGCGTCAGCGCGGAAACGCTTATTAAATTCGGCGCGGTGTCGGAAGAAACCGCAAAGGAAATGGCGGAAGGGCTGATAAAAGGCGACGTTACCGTATCCGTCTCGACAACGGGCATCGCAGGGCCCACCGGCGGCACGGTTGAAAAACCCGTCGGCACGGTATGTTTCGGTTTTTGTCTGAACGGAAAAACGTTTACGGAAAGACAAATTTTTTCCGGCACACGTGAGGAAATCCGCAAAAAATCGACGGATTTCGCGTTTTATAAACTTTATTTGTTGTTGTCGAAAGAATTTGCAAAATCCGACGACAACGACGTTTTGAAGCTGTCCGACATCGAAAACAAGGATCCCCTTGCGTTTTACGTCGGGCGCACCGACGCGGGCGAAGACGTTTTCACAAACTTCAAAGATCTTGCAAACCTGCTTATCGGCGGTGCAAGCGGCACGGGAAAATCGGCGTTTATCAGAAATATTCTGATTACGCTTTTGCTCAAAAACAAGCCCAGCGAAATAAGTCTTGTTCTTGCCGATCCGAAAAACGTCGAATATAACGACTTCGTCGGTATTAAAAACGTTTACAGAAACAAAGTCCTTAAAAACTCGGACGAGGTAATTGAAATGCTGAACGAAACATACAAGGAAATGCAGGTCAGATACAAGCGTTTCAAACACGTCAGCGTCAGGAACGTTTACGAATACAATCAAAGCGCGATTACAAACGGCATGCCCGTTTATCCGTACGTCATCATCGTTATCGACGAGTACGCCGACTTTATTTTTGAAAGGCGGAATGACTTTGAAGAAGCGATAAACAACCTTGCGCGGCTCGGGAAAGCGGCGGGGATTCATCTTATTATGAACACACATTGCACAAACGTTGACGTCATAACGGGCGTTATCAAACAATGTTTTGCCTCGCGAATCGCGTTTTCCACGCAAAATCTTGCCGATTCTTTCACGATGATCGGCGTGGGCGACGCGGCGAATATAACGGAGGCGGGCGTTGCGTGTTTCCTGCCCGTTGTAAAATTCGACCCGACACTTGTTAGAATCCCGAACCTTTCGGAAACGAAATTAAAGGAATATATCGAAGTTGTAAAACGACAATAATTCCTTAAAAATATTCAAAAACAAACAAAATTTTGAAAAATTACGTCAAAACACAATAAAATTTGGCGATAAAATATAAGGAGAAAAATATGGCAACCGATTCCAAAGAAAAAGTAAAAAACCTTGAACAGGCTTTACAACAGATAGAAAAACAGTTCGGTAAGGGCGCAATTATGAAATTCGGCGAGACCGAAGTTCAGAAGGTCGAAGCAATCCCCACGGGCTGTCTTACTCTTGACATCGCTCTCGGCATAGGCGGCATTCCGCGCGGCAGAATTATCGAAATTTACGGGCCCGAATCTTCGGGCAAAACGACCGTCGCGCTTCATATGATCGCAGAAACGCAAAAACAGGGCGGCATGGCGGCGTTTATCGACGCGGAGCACGCGCTCGATCCTTATTACGCGCAGGCTCTCGGCGTTCAGATCAACGACTTGTACATCGCGCAACCCGACAGCGGCGAGCAGGCTTTGAACATTACCGAAACGCTTGTCAGAAGCAACAGCATCGACCTTATTGTCGTGGACAGCGTCGCGGCGCTTACTCCGCAGGCGGAAATCGACGGCGAAATCGGCGACAGCAGCGTCGGTCTTCAAGCAAGACTTATGTCGCAGGCAATGCGTAAACTCACCGCAATATGCAACAAATCCCGTTGCAGCATCGTTTTCATCAACCAACTTCGTGAAAAAGTCGGCGTGATTTACGGCAGCCCCGAGGTTACTACGGGCGGTAAAGCGCTGAAATTCTATTCGTCGGTGCGTATCGACATCAGAAAAGCCGACACGATTAAGGACGGCGCGGAAGTCATCGGCAATCGCACAAAGGCTCGTATCGTCAAAAACAAGGTCGCACCCCCGTTTAAAGTTGCGGAATTTGACATTCTTTTCGGCAAAGGAATATCCCTTGCAGGCTGTGTGCTTGACGTCGCAACCGATATGGGGCTTGTCGAAAAAAGCGGAAGCTGGTATTCGTACAACGACGAAAAAATCGGTCAAGGCAGGGATAAAACGTTGGATTATCTTAACAAAAATCCCGACGTTTTCAACGAAATCAACGAAAAAGTCCGTGAAAAAGTCTTTGCGGACAAATAATTTTGTAATTTTTGCCACGGCTCACACCGTGGCATTACCGCATAATCAAAGAAATTAAAGCCGACACGCGCCGGACGGCGCGCAAATAAATCGGTTTTATGAATATATAGGAGGATATAAACCAAATGACAAGCATTACAACACAATTGCTTGCTGTCTTGTCGGGCGGCGCAATCGCAGGAATCGCGGTCGCGGCACTCGCAATCGGACTCGCCGCAGGTGTTGCCGGTTATATGTATTACTACAAACATAAAGTCGGCACCGCTAAATCGGAAGCAGATAAGGTAAAAGCCGAGGCGGCAAAAATTATCGAAGACGCTAAGGTCGAGGCAAAAACCGCTCGTAAAGAAGCCTTGCTCGAAGCAAAAGAAGAAGAACATCGTCTTCGTGCGGAAATCGATAAGGAAGCAAAAGAAAGAAAAGCAGAGTATCAGAAAACCGAACAACGTCTTCAATCCAAAGAATCGTACCTTGACAAAAAGGACGACGCGTTGGATAAGAAACAGGAACAACTGGAAGTTCAGAAAAAACAACTTCAATCCAAAGAAGAAGAGTTGCAGAATATCGAGGATAAACTCAAAAATTCGCAATTCCTTCTTGAAAAAGAACTTGAAAGAATCTCCGGCATGACCAGGGACGAGGCAAAACAACAACTCATGGACGCGCTCATCGACAGCGCGAAAAAGGACGCGGTACAAACCGCAAAACAAATCGAGGCGGAAGCCAAAGAAAATGCCGAAAAGAAAGCGCAAAACATTATTTCGCTTGCAATTCAAAGATGCGCCGCCGACCACACGACGGACACCACCGTTTCGGTTGTCGCGCTCCCCAACGACGAAATGAAAGGGCGCATTATCGGTCGCGTAGGTCGTAATATCCGTGCGCTTGAAAGTGCGACAGGCGTTGACCTTATCATCGACGATACCCCCGACGTCGTTACGCTTTCGGGATTCGATCCCGTACGACGCGAAATCGCGCGTATCACCCTTGAAAAACTTATTCAGGACGGAAGAATCCACCCCGCACGAATCGAAGAAATGGTCGACAAAGTCAAAAAAGAAGTTGACGGTCTTATCAAAGAAGCGGGCGAAAACGCGGTGTTCGAGTGCGGTATTTACGGCATTCATCCGGAACTTATCAAAATTTTGGGCAAACTTAAATATCGTACAAGTTATGGTCAGAACGTGTTGCAACACTCGCTGGAAGTCGCGTTCCTTGCAGGCGTTATGGCGTCGGAACTCGGCGCGGACGTCAAAGTTGCGAAACGCGCGGGGCTTCTTCATGATATCGGCAAAGCGGTTGACCACGAAATCGAGGGCACTCACGTCCAAATCGGCGTCGATTTGCTGAAAAAATATAAGGAAAGCGCGGCTGTCATTCACGCGGTTGCGGCTCACCACGGCGACATCGAGGCAACGAGCGTCGAAGCAGTCCTTGTTCAGGCAGCCGACGCAATATCAAGCGCACGTCCCGGCGCACGTCGCGAATCGCTTGAAAACTACGTCAAACGAATTGAAAAGTTGGAAACAATCGCAAATTCCTTCAACGGCGTCGAACAGTCTTACGCAATTCAGGCAGGGCGCGAAATCCGCGTTATGGTCAAACCCGAGGTCGTCGACGACACCACCACGGTTTTCCTTGCAAAAGAAATCGCCAACAAGCTGGAAGCGGAACTCGAATACCCCGGACAAATCAAAGTTACGGTTGTCAGGGAAATCAGAAGCGTCGACTACGCAAAGTAATCAATTTAACCCAAAACAAAACAAAAACCGTCCGAAAGGGCGGTTTTTTCGTGGGGATTTGTGACAAATATAATTAGTATTTATATTTTGTGTATAACTTGTCGTTTACTTTTAAAGAAATTCTGTTCATTGTCGATATTGTTACTTCGATATATGTTTCGTCATCAATCGTTGTCGATAAATATATAGGAAAATATGTTTGAAACGTTTCATGTTCATCCTCATCTTATCGGAACGATGATGCAGAATAAATACAAAACCGTAATAACAATTTGTAAACATATAGTTTTTACATACAATATAATTTAACTCAATAAATAATTTAAGAACACTTGACTTAAAGTTAGGTTTAGGTGTTATCATAAATATACGGAATTTTAAAAATTTTCAATAGTTATTTAAGATTTAGGAGATTGAAATTTATGGCAATTACAGTTAATTTATATTATACAGGCACAAACGGCTCTGCACGAAAATTCGCACAGGAAATGGTTGCAAGCGGAACGGTTGAACAAATCAAAAAAGAAAAGGGAAATCTGAAATATGATTATTTTGTGTCATTAGATGATTCCGAGACAGTTTTGCTCATTGACAGTTGGAGTTCTCAGGAAGCGATTGACATACATCACGCATCTCCAATGATGAAAACAATAATGGAATTGCGTGAAAAATATGATCTGCATATGCGGGTAGAACGATATGTAGATGACGGAGCAATATGGACAAACGATGAGCAATATATCCGAAAATAAGAAACAACGGAGATTTTATCATAAGCAAAAAAGTTTTGATTTTATCGTGTAGTCCACGAAAGAACGGCAATTCCGACCTTATGTGCGACGAGTTTGCAACAGGGGCAACAGAAGCCGGTCACAATGCTGAAAAAATCAGAGTGTATGAAAAGAATATACATCCTTTATCACTCCAAATCCACTTTGATTCCCAGCATAAAAAAAGACACCGCGATTATTTTGAAAGAGGTGGATTCGTGTAATAGCGGAACATAATCGTCTACGTCAACAAACAAAACTTCGTTTTACGCTGCGCCGCTTGTTTTCTATGAAAACACGTTTGTTGACTATGTCCGCTTCAATCGATAAAAAAATACAAGTGCTTTTTTATCTCATTTTGCGGTCAGCACCGAAACAGGCGGTTCGGAATCCACTCTAATATGCGGAAGAGGTGGATAGCCTCGGCGTTGGACAGTTATCAAATATACAGCAAAACGCTGCGTTGTGTAGTGCAACGTTAAGCAAAGTGCACAACGGCGCCGTTGCTGTTGGGCGGTGCGAACGGTTGCTTTGCAACGGTTCTTAATCCACTCTCTTTCGCACAAAAAAAGAAAGCATCGGGATTTTTTCGAAAGAGGTGGATTCGTATAAGAGCGAGAGCGAGCGTGCTTGCACGCATAGCGAAGCGTCCAGCACCGAAACAGGTGGTTCAGGCGCAACGCGCCGCGCGGTGTAAACCGCGCAGAATCCACGATTCCCAGCATAAAAAAAGACACCGCATTGCGATGTCTTTTTTTTGGTGGGAAGAGGTGGATTCGAACCACCGAAGGCGGTGCCAACAGATTTACAGTCTGCTCCCTTTGGCCACTCGGGAATCTTCCCACGCTTGGAGCTGGTGGTCGGAGTCGAACCAACAACCTGCTGATTACAAATCAGCTGCTCTGCCATTGAGCCACACCAGCGAGGTGTTTGGAACGAAAACTCTGTGCCGCACCATCCGTATAAAAATGGTGCCTTGGGGCGGAGTTGAACCACCGACACAGGGATTTTCAGTCCCTTGCTCTACCAACTGAGCTACCAAGGCGTTTATGGCGATTCGAAGGGGACTCGAACCCCTGACCTCTAGCGTGACAGGCTAGCGTTCTAACCAACTGAACTACCGAACCACAATTTATTAAGTTTTTTGGTGGGCCTTCACGGACTTGAACCGCGGACCAATCGGTTATGAGCCGACCGCTCTAACCAACTGAGCTAAAGGCCCTAATCTTTTTGGTGGTCGGGGTGAAGAGACTCGAACTCCCGACCTCATGGTCCCAAACCACGCGCGCTACCAAACTGCGCCACACCCCGATAGCGGGAATTGTTCGCCATTCACAAGCGACTTTTAAATAATACGATAATACAAAAAAAATGTCAACTTTTTTTCAATATTTTCAGAAAAATTTTTAATTCAATTTACAATATCCGTTTAATTTCGTTGAAAAACAACTTTATATATGTTTTTTTGCAAAAGTTTTGAGTTTATTCTTTTTTCAAGAGGTGAGAAAATGAAAATATCTTATGAAAATTCGTCGGGATCGCTCATGATAAGACTTATCGGCGACGTGGACGACAACGGAATAATAAAAGCCAGACAAGATATCGACCGACTGCTGGAAAAAGAAAGATATTACGAAGTCGTATTCGATTTTTCGGGCGTGAGTTTTATGGACAGCACCGGCATCGGCATGCTTCTCGGGCGATATAAAAAACTTGAAAAACTGTCCGTGCCGATGTACGTTACGGGCACAAACAAGCAAGTCGACAAAGTATTTTTTACAAGCGGAATATACGAAATAATCTGCAAACTCGCATAAAGGAGAGAATATGGAAAACTATCTTGAAATGAAATTTTTGAGCATACCCGAAAACGTATCGTTTTCACGCAGTACGGTGTCGGCGTTTTGCCTTGCGCTCGATCCGAGCGTCGAGGAACTCAACGACGTCAAAACAGCGGTGTCGGAGGCGGTAACAAATTCAATCGTGCACGGATACGAAAACAGAAAAACGGAAATAATCGAAATAACCGCAAAATGCGAAAATAATTCGGTTGAAATCCTGATTGTCGATCACGGAGTGGGAATCCCCGACGTAAAGCGCGCAATGGAACCCTTTTTCACGACGAAACCCAACGAGGAAAGAAGCGGCATGGGTTTCACGATTATGCAAACGTTTATGGACGAAGTTGCGGTTGATTCAAAAGACGGCGAAACACGAGTAAAATTATTAAAGCGTTTTAAGGGAAACGATAATGTTTGACGTCGAAAAAACAAGCGACCTCATACAAAAGTCAAAAGACGGGGATAAGGACGCGCTTGACGCGCTCATCGTTGAAAACACGCCGCTTGTCAAGTCGGTCGTAAGACGTTATTCCGGTAAAAACGTGGAGTACGACGACCTTATGCAACTTGGCAGCATGGGGCTTCTGAAAGCCATTAAAAACTTTGACGAAAACTTCAACGTCAGGTTCTCGACGTACGCCGTACCGATGATCGCGGGCGAAATCAAAAGGTTTATCCGCGACGACGGGGCGGTGAAAGTGTCGCGCGCACTGAAACTTCTGGCGTTCAATATCGGGAAATTCAAGGATGACTTTTCAAAAACAAACAATCGCGAGCCGACCATCGACGAAATTTCAAAAGAGTTTAACGTCGATAAGGAAGAAGTCGTTTTCGCGCTGGACAGCACAAGATATCCGCTGTCGTTAAACGACACACAGGGCGACGACGAGGGCGCGCCTTTAATCGACAAAATCGGCGAAAATACGTCAAACGACCTTGACGACAAAATCATCTTAAAAGGCGTGATAAAAAACCTGCCGGAGCGCGAGAAAAAGATTATTATATTAAGGTATTATCGCGATAAAACCCAGTCGGAAGTGGCGGGAATAATGGGCGTTTCGCAGGTGCAAATTTCACGCATCGAAAACAAAATTCTTTCAAAAATCAAAGAATCATTCAATAATAAGTAATATTTTTTGTGTATTTAGTCAAAAAACGGTAACACTTATCGATATGGATAAGTGTTATTTATCGTGTCGCGAAGACACTGAATCGAAAACTTTGAAAAAAACGAAATTAAGGACGGACGAAAACGTTGAAAACCCGCAAAAAGAAAGCTGACGCGCGCTTTATTAACGAAGAATATCTTGCGTACGTGCACGAAAACGCGCCCAAAACAAAACAACTCAAAACCCTTATCCCGGCATTTTTGGTGGGCGGCGCGATATGTTCGATAGGTCAGCTTGTGTCCGACCTGCTGAAAACGTGGACGTCGCTTGACAAAGACGGAATCGGCGCGGCGACAAGCGTAATATTGATATTCCTCGGGAGTTTATTCACCGGGCTCGGGCTGTACGACAGGCTCGGACGAATTGCGGGTGGCGGCAGTATCGTGCCTATCACGGGCTTTGCAAACTCAATCGTATCTCCTGCGATGGAATTTAATCAGGAGGGCGTAATTTTCGGAATTTCCGCGAAAATGTTTGTAATATCCGGTCCGATAATTGTGCTGGGCGTCAGCGCGTCGGTTGTCGTCGGGCTCATTTATATGATTTTTTTATGAAAAAAGGAAAACAAAGCGTAATATTTCAAAAAGATATTTTCATAAACGACGCCGCGTCGTACGTCGGCAAAAGGGAAAGCGAAGGCAACCTTCGCGATTATTTTCAAAACGTTCTGCAAGACGACCTGATGAAAGAAAAATCCTATGAACTTGCCGAAACGAAAATGCAGAAAATGACCGTCGAAAAGCTCTTTGAAGTTTCGGGAAAAACCGCAAAAGATTTCGATTGTATCATGGGCGGCGACCTTCAAAATCAGATTTTCGCGACAAGTTTTTGCGCAAGGGAGTTCGACATTCCGTTTTTCGGGCTTTACGGCGCGTGCAGTACGTTCGGCGAAGGGTTGTGCGCGGGCGGATTGTTTATCGAAAGTGGAAACTTCAAAAAAATAATCGTCGTTACAAGCAGTCATTTTTCGTCGGCGGAGCGGAATTATCGTTTTCCGCTGGAACTCGGCAACCAGCGCACGCCTTTGTCGCAGTGGACAGTTACGGCGTCGGGCGCGGTGACGCTTTCAGACGAAAAGTACAAGGATTTCGCGCCGAAAATCACTGCGATTACCGTAGGTAAAGTCGTTGACTTCGGCGTGACCGACGCAAACAATATGGGTGCGGCAATGGCTCCCGCCGCCGCGGACACCTTGAAAACGCACTTTTCCGACCTTTCAAGGAGTCCTGATTATTACGACGTAATTTTCACGGGCGACCTTGGAATTTTCGGTCACGAGCTTTGCGCGCACCTTTTGTCGAATGACGGTATTACAATGCCGAAAACCTTTTCGGATTGCGGGAAAATCATTTTTTCGGAAAAACAAAAGGTATTTATGGGCGGCAGCGGAGCAGGGTGCAGCAGCGCGGTATTCGCATCATACCTTTTCGAACTATTAAGGAAAAACGAAATCAAAAAACTTTTGCTTGTGCCGACGGGCGCACTTCTGAACAAAGACAGCCCTCTGCAAAAACAGTCGATACCCGGCATCGCGCACGCGGTTTCAATCGAGGTGTAAAATGGAAATATTTCTGACTTATCTTAAAGTGTTTGCCGTGGGCGGCTTCGTATGTATGCTCGGACAAGTACTGATAAACAATACGAAAATGACGTCGGCAAGGATACTCGTCACGTTTTTAATGCTTGGCGTCGTGCTGGAAGTTACTGGCGCGTTTGATTATATCGAAGAATTCGCGCACGCAGGGATAACCGTACCCATCACAGGGTTCGGCTCCAACCTTGCAAAAGGCGCGATAAAAGGCGTTAAGGAAGAAGGGATCTTGGGCGCGGTGAAGGGCGGCATGAGCGCGGTATCGTCGGGACTTTCCGCGGCGATATTTTTCGGGTTTATTTTCGCGCTGATTTTCAAGGCAAAAACAAAAGAAAGTTAATATATCTATATAATAACAAGTAATCATATTATAAGTCGCCGCATATCATATATGCGTGATCTTGTCGATAAGTCCGAAAACGAAAAAACTGCTGAAAGTCTTATTTATAATTGCGGTAATTCTACTTGCCGCAGGGCTTATTTTTTCGTATTTCCGAGGAAACGTCGTGCCTGTTTTCACGACAACTTGCGAGGCGGAAGTGAAAGCACTTGCGATAAACGCCGCCAACCGCGCGACCAACAGCGTACTTTTTAACGAAAGCGTGAACTACAACGATCTGTTCGAGGTGGTAAAAAACAACGACGGCGACGTAACGCTTATCGAGGCAAAATCCATCAACATTAACAAATTCGCGCGGGAAATCGCCATTCTTACGCAAAGATACCTTGAAAACAACGGAACGACGAAAATCAGCATTCCGCTCGGCACGCTGTCCGGGATAACGATGTTTGTGGGCACCGGTCCCGACGTCAACATCGAAATACTGCCCATCGCCGCGACAAACTGCGACTTTTATTCGGAATTTCAGTCGGCGGGAATCAACCAGACAATCCATAAAATTTACGTGATAGTCTTGCTTTCGGTCACGGTTGCGCTTCCTGCGTCCGAAATATCCGTCGAAACGCAATCGGAAATCCTCGTGTGCGAAAATCTAATCGTCGGGAAAGTCCCCGATACTTATCTGGGCGTAGGAAAGATATCGTCGGGATATAATCTTGTCCCGTAACAAATCTTTTAAGTCATTTTTAAGGTTTTATACAAAAAAAATCAATTTTTCTTAATTTCGACATTAAATTTTGTTATTTTTTGTTTTTATTTTCAACATTATTTCTTTACTTTATTTCTTCCTTGTGTTAAAATTATTTTAATCAAAATTCAAGGAGTAATTATGATTGAAGCCATCGAAAGGTTAAAGTCCGACGGCGTCGCGCTCATAAACGACGCGAAAACGCTCAACGACGTAAACAACGTGAAAGTGAAAATCTTTGGCAAAAACGGCGATTTCACAATCGCTATGCGCGGTCTGAAAGACGTCCCGCGCGAACAAAAGCCCGAAGTGGGCAAAATGTTCAACGACGTGAAAGTCATGCTTGAAGGTCGTATTGCCGAAAAAGAAGCAGAGTTTAAGGAAATCGAAAAACAAGCGCGCATTAAAAGCGAATATATCGACGTCACGCTTCCCGGAAAAACGGAACTCGGGGCGTTGCATCCTTTGACGGAAGTCAAAAACCAGATTCTCGATACGTTTATCGGGCTCGGGTTCGAGGTCAAGGAAGGTCCAGAAATCGAAAGCGATTACTTTAACTTCCAACTTCTCAACATTCCGAAGGATCACCCCGCGCGCGATATGCAGGATTCATTCTATATCACCGACAATTTCCTGCTTCGTACGCACACAAGCCCGATGCAGGCTCGCACGATGACCACCGAAAAACCGCCCATTCGTATCGTCGTTCCCGGCAAAGTTTACAGAAACGACGACGACGCGACGCACAGCCCGATGTTCCAGCAGGTCGAAGGGCTTGTCATCGACAAACATATCACGCTTTGCGACTTAAAAGGCGCGCTCGAAGTCTTTGCGAAGAAACTTTTTGACGAAAAAACGAAAGTTCGTTTCCGTCCAAGTTACTTCCCGTTTACGGAGCCGTCCGTCGAAGTCGACGTGTCGTGCAGTATCTGCCACGGTAAAGGCTGCCGCGTTTGCAAGGGCACGGGCTGGATTGAAATCCTCGGCGCGGGCATCGTAAATCCCGCGGTTCTCGAAGCATGCGGCATCAACAGCAAGGAATACAGCGGCTATGCATTCGGTTTCGGTATCGAACGTATCGCAATGATTAAATACGGTATCCCCGATATTCGTCTTTTCTTTGAAAACGACAAACGCTTTTTAGAGCAATATAAGTAGGAGATTTTTTATGAAAGCACCAATAAGTTGGTTACAAGATTTTGTTAAAATAGATATACCTGCCGAAGCGCTTGCGGACAAACTCGTACACGCGGGTTTCGAGGTCGAAGAAATTATCCGCGAGGCGGACGCAATCAAAAACGTCGTTACGGGACGCGTGCTTGCAATGGAACGCCACCCCAATTCCGACCACCTCTGGATTTGCCAGATCAACGTCAAAACCGCAACTTTGCAAATCGTTACCGGCGCGCAGAACGTGCAGGTCGGCGATATCGTTCCCGTCGCGCTTGACGGCGCGGTTCTTCCTGACGGAAAACGTATTTTCAACGGGGAACTTCGCGGCGTGAAATCGCTCGGCATGCTTTGCGGCGGCAGTGAACTCGGTCTGACCGACGCCGATTACGAAGGCGCGGACGTCGACGGCATTCTTATTTTGAAACCCGACACGAAAGTCGGCGTCGACATCAACGAAATTCTCGGTCGCACCGACGTTATTCTGGACGTTTCGGTCACGGCAAACCGTCCCGACTGCAACAGTATATGGGGTATCGCGCGTGAAGTCGGCGCAGTCCTTCACAAAACCGTGAAAGCGCCTGTCACAAGTTACACCGCAACGCCGGAACGCATCTTTAATTTGTTGGACGTTCAGGTTGCCGACGCAGACCTTTGCCCGCGTTATATGGCAAAAGCCGTCAAAAATATCAAAATTTGCGAAAGTCCCAAAATCATTAAGGACAGGCTTCGCGCGGTCGGCATCAAACCCATCAACAATATCGTCGATATCACAAACTATATTCTTATCGAACTCGGTCAGCCGATGCACGCCTTCGATTACGAAAAAATCGCAGGTCATCGCATTGTCGTCCGTCGCGCGGAAGAAGGCGAGACGATCACCACGCTCGACAACACGACGCACAACCTCGACAACGACGTCCTTGTCATCGCCGACGCCGAAAAACCTTTGGCTGTCGCGGGCATTATGGGCGGTCTTGACAGCGGCATTTCCGACGATACCCACACCATTATCTTTGAAAGCGCGAAATTCGCACGTGATAACGTACGTCGCACTTCAAGAAAACTTAACCTTAAAAGCGACAGCAGCGCAAGATTTGAAAAAGGCATCGACTTTTTGAGTCAGGCAATCGCAATCGACCGCGCTTTGACGCTCATTCAGACAAACGGCTGGGGCACGATTATTTCCGGTACGATCGACACGAATATGAACGCGGTCAAACCCCGCACGCTCACCGTGCCGTATAAGAAAATCAACAATATTCTGGGCATTAAAGTTCCCACCGAAAAAATGGTTGAGATTCTGAACTCGTTGCAAATCAAAACCGTCGTGAAGGGCAAACGCCTTGAATGCCAGATTCCCGCATATCGCGAGGATATCGAGGGCGCAAACGACCTTGCGGAAGAAATCATTCGTCTGTACGGCTACAATAAAATCAAGTCGACCTTGTTTGCCGACGCTTCAAAGCAAACTATGGGCGGCCGCGACGCGTTCAGAACGAAAGAAGATCTGCTTAAACGTATTCTTACCGCAAAAGGCGCGAACGAAATCATTACTTACAGTTTCATCTCGCCAAAGACGTTCGATATTCTTCGTCTTCCGAAAAACGACGCGCTGAGAAACGCTATTCCCATTCTCAACCCGCTTGGCGAAGACGTCAGCATTATGCGTACGACTCTTGTCGGCAGCATGCTTTCGATAATCGGCAGCAATTTCAGCAAAAACAATAAGGACGGCATTTTCTTTGAAACGTCCAAAGTTTTCGCGCCAAAAGCATTGCCGCTTAAAGATTTCCCCGTCGAGACCGAAACTTTGTGCGTCGGTATGTACGGCGCGGATTACGATTTCTTTGCGCTCAAAGGGCTGCTTGACAGCGTTTTCTCGGCGTTCAAAATCGACAAAACGACCTATGCCCGCGTGAATAAACCTTATTTGCACGAAGGCAGAAGCGCAGAAATCTTTGTCGGGGACGAGTCGGTCGGTTACATCGGCGAGGTTTATCCCGACGTTCAGGAAGCCTATGACATCGACACACGCGTTTACGTTGCGGAAATAAATCTTGTCAAACTTTTCGCACACGCCGTCGATCATCGTGAATTCAAAGCGCTTCCGAAATATCCCGCAATCAGCCGCGACCTTGCGCTTCTTGTCAAAGACGGCGTTTCGTCCGATCAGGTCGTTGCGGTTATCAAGAAAGTTACAAACAGAAAACTTCTGGAAAGCGTTGAAATCTTTGACGTTTACAAAGGACAAGGCGTGCCGAAGGGCAATACGTCAATCGCTTTGACCGTCGTCTTCCGCGCTCCCGACAGGACGCTCACCGACGACGAAGTTCAGGCGGAAATCGACCACGCTTTGAAGAGTATGAAGCGTAAATACAGAGTCAAACTTCGTGTATGATTGAAATTCTTGCTCCGGCAGGTGATTTAATATCGTTAAAATCGGCAATAGCCTCAGATACCGACGCGGTTTATCTGGGGCTATCCGCGTTTAATGCGAGAATTAAGGCTGAAAACTTTACAACCGAAAACATCAAAGATACGGTGGATTATTGCCACCTTTTCGGCGTGAAAGTTTACGTCACGATAAATATTGCCGTGAAAGAGTCGGAGAAGGAAGAACTGAAAAATATTATCGTCGCGTGCGGACAGGCGAACGTCGACGCTTTCATTATCACAGATATGTTAGCGCTTGAACTTGCAAAAGAATTTGCGCCGAAAGTCCGCCTGCACGCGTCCACTCAATTCGGCGTATGCAACGCGGAAAGCGCGAAATTTGCCGAAAGTCTGGGGTTTTCACGCGTGGTATTGTCCCGCGAGGCGACAATCGAAGAAATCAAAAAAATCAAAGCCGAAACAAACTTGGAAATCGAGTATTTCGTGCACGGTGCGCTGTGCGTTGCGTTTTCCGGGAAATGCCTTATGTCGTCGTTCATTAACGGCGGCAGCGGAAACAGGGGCAGATGCCTGCAACCGTGCAGATTGTTTTACACTGAAAAAACGACGGGAAAGCAAGGTTATCTTTTGTCGACGTCCGACTTATGCCTTGCCGAAAATTTGAAAGAACTTTATAATGCAGGCGTTTCGAGTTTCAAAATCGAAGGGCGACTTCGCCGTCCCGAATACGTTTTCAAAACTGTTTCGACTTACAAAAAAATCGTAAAAAACGGGTTTATTGCACAAAAAAACGATATAAACGCCTTAAAATCCGCTTATAATCGTGGCAACTTCACAAATGGATATTCCTTTGACGACACGAAAAACATTATGAGCGAAAAGGTTCAAGGCAACATCGGGCTTTTGGTCGGTAAGGTCGCAAGCGTCGATAAGCAAGGTTATGCCGAAATCAGGTTTTTTGACAAAATCTTGGAAGGACAGGGCTACAAACTTCTGGACGAAAACGGTTTTGAAAAGTCGGGCGGCGCGTTTCCGAAAGAAAAAAACGGGAAATATCCGATTATCGGCGCAAAGCCCGGATACGAAATAAGAAAGACTTCGGACGCGGAATTTACCTTTTCGGAAAAGAAAATCCCGGTGAAAGTTAAATACCTTATCGACGAAAATGGGAAGTTTTCAGCGACGTACGAACATAAAGAGTTTTCGTATACCGTTTCGTCCGATTTTGAAAAAGCGCAGAATAAACCGCTTGACGAGATGACGATAACGGATTCTCTTTCAAAGACGGGCGACACGTGTTTCGTTGTCGAAAAGGTGAGCGGCAAAATATTATCCGACGTTTTCGCACAAAGAAGCGTGCTGAATTCGTTGCGCCGTGACGCTTTGGACGGATTAAAGGAAGAGATATTAAAATCGTATAAATATGCGAAAAATGACGAAAAACCGCGTGAAACTATTATAAAAAACCGCAAAAATTATAATAATCTCATCGCTGTCGAGGTTCAAAACGAAAATCAACTGTCACGTCGCATAATAAACGAAGCGGACGCAATAGTGTTTTTCCCGGACGAGTTTTCGGAAAAATCGGTATCGTCGTTTTTGAGTTTTTTGGGCGACAAAAAAGACAAAGCGTACTTGAAACTCACCGTAAACGCGCGTGAAAACGACGTCGCTTTGTATGAAAGTATTATTAAAAACACCGGCATTTCGGGCATTTACGCAACGAATCCGTATGGCATATACCTTGCGAGAAAGTATAATCTTAAACTGTTTTCGGGATACGAACTCAATATTTTCAACGACGTCGACAAAAACCTTTTGTCCGACGATTTATTTGTCGCGAGCGCGGAACTTACCGAAAAAGAACTTAATACGTTTTCGACAACCCCGTTTGTTTTTGCATACGGATATTTGCCGCTTATGAATCTTTCACACTGCGCGTCGCAACTTTTGACGGGAAAAACCTGCAAAAACTGCGCTTATAAAAACGGCTTTACCTACGTCGACCGCAAAAATTACGAATTCAAAATCCTGAGAAACAAGGCGGCAAACTGTTATTTCACGCTGTATAACTCAAAAATTCACGATATTTCGTCAAAAGTTAAGCCGAATTCTTTTAATTTATATCTGAATATGTTACAATTATCGCGTGACGAAGCGGACAACGTTTTCGCCGCGTTTAAGGATAATTTATCCTTAACGACTCGTGACAAAACCAACGGACATTTTATAAACGGTGTATTATGAACGCTGAAAAAGCCTTAAAAACATTGGAATATCAAAAGATTCTGGATATGCTGAAAACGCACGTCTCGTCCGAGCGCGCAAGGGAACTTGCCGACGAAACTCGACCGACCGACGACAAAAACCTTGCGGAGTCTTGGCTTATTGAAACGTTTGAGGCAGACAAAATCCTGTACGAGCAGTCGTTGGACCCGAATTTCGCAATCGACAATATCGTAACGTCTTTGGAGCGCACAAGAAAACTTTCAAATCTCACGATAGCGGAACTTCTGAAAATTTCCCGCGTGCTGAAAGTTTCAAGGATCCTTAAAAATACTTTGTCGCGCGCAATCGACGCCGACGTAATAAAAGGATACTCGTTCGGGCTTTTCACAAATCTTCCTCTCGAAGAAAGAATCGACAAAAGCATAATTTCCGACACCGAAATGAGCGACGACGCAAGCCCCGCGCTTCGTCAGATCCGCATCAAAATCAGGCGCACCAACGAAAACGTCAAACTTAAACTGCAAAGTTACGTCACACAGGGCAAGTACCAGAAATATTTGCAGGACAACATCGTCACGATGCGCGGCGACAGATACGTTATCCCCGTTAAGTCGGAGTTCAAGGGCGCGATGCAAGGGCTTGTGCACGATCAATCGGCGTCCGGGCAAACGCTTTTTATCGAGCCGCTTGCCGTTGTCGAACTTAATAACGAACTGAAAACCCTTCTTATCGAAGAGCAGCAGGAAATCGAAAAAATTCTTACCGACCTTACGGCTTCGGTGCGCGGCGACGTAAACGAAATCCTTAACAATTACGAAATTATCGCGCGGCTTGACCTGATTTTCGCAAGGGCAAAACTCGCAAGGTCGATGAAGGCGGTTATGCCCAAAATCAACGATAAAGGTTATATAAATATCGTTGCCGGCAGGCATCCGCTTATCGACAAAAACAAGGTGAAACCCATCACGATATATCTTGGAAAAGACTTTGACGTGATGCTTATCACCGGTCCGAACGCGGGCGGCAAAACCGTAACGCTCAAACTTGTGGGGATTCTGGAAGTCATGGCGCTTTCGGGCATGTTTATTCCTGCGGGCGCGGACAGCGAAATATCGACGTTTTCAAACATTTTCACGGATATCGGCGACGAACAGTCCATCGAACAATCTTTGTCGACGTTTTCGGGACACCTTAAAAACATCGTGTCGTTTATAAACGATATCACGCCGGACACGCTTTTGCTTCTGGACGAACTCGGCGCGGGTACAGACCCGGCGGAAGGCAGCGCGCTTGCCGTGGCAATCACGAAAGAAATCAAAAAAGTCGGCGCGAAAGCGGTTATCACGTCGCACTTCAACGCGCTTAAAGAATACGCGGTCAGCACCGAAGGCGTGGGTTCCAGCAGTATGGACTTCAACGTAAACACGTTCGAGCCGCTTTATCGACTTATCATCGGCTCAACAGGAACGTCCAACGCGATACAGATTGCAAGACGGCTCGGGCTCAAAAAGGAAATCGTCGACGACGCGGATTCCATGCTCAGCGAAGAGTCAAAATCGTTCGACAAAGTCTTAATGTCCGCGGAAAAAGCGCGAAAAACCGCCGAAGAGTTGACCGAACAGGCAAAAATCCACAAAATAGAAGCGGAAAAAGAACTTAAAAACGTGCAGGACGAACTTAAAAAACTGCGCGATAACAACGAAAGACTTAACGAACAAATCAGAAAAGATACCAAAAAACTTATCGAATCCAGCGTGAGCGAGGCGAACGATATCATCGACGAGCTGAAAGAACTTTTGAATAAGCCCGACGAACAGGCGCTTTTCGAGGCAAGAAAACTCAAAAAACGCCTTGAAAACATGTCCGCCGAGTACGAAGAAAACTACATCAACGCCGAATACGATCAAAATCTTAATTTTATCGGCGGCGAAATCAAAGTCGGCGACGAAGTTTACGTCGATACGCTCGACAAAGTCGGTAAGGTTACCGCCGTCAACAAAAACGGCGAATACGAGATAATGCTCGGCGCGGTAAAAACCAAAGTTAAAGCAAAAAATTGCAAGCGACTTGCGCCGACAAAATCGAAATCTGGGCGCGTGAGCGTGTCGAAAGCGTTCTCCAACGCACAAATAAAAACCGAAATAAACCTTCTCGGGAAAACCGTGGACGAGGCGATTTTTGAACTCGATCCGTTTTTGTATCAGGCGTCGGAAGCAAACGTTCCCGAAGTCCGCGTCGTACACGGCAAGGGCACGGGCGCGTTGAGAAAGGGCGTACAGGCATATTTAAAAGGTCATCCTTGCGTCAAGGAATTCCGCGACGGCGTTTACGGCGAAGGCGATAACGGCGTTACCATGGTGAAAATCAAATGATGCCCGAATTTTTCTCGGAAACCGAAACGAACACCGGTGCTACCGAGGCGAAAAAAGTAAAAAAACTTTTGTTCTGGTCATACGCGTTAAAAGTCGCGTCGCTTTTATTCGTGGTACTCAGCGCGGTTTTCTCGCCTTATTATCTGATAGGATTTGCGATTTTTGTGATGTCAGGCATTGCGTTGAAGCAATCCGTGCTTGAAAGAACCGCAAGTTTTGAATACTTTTTCGTGCGCGACACGCTGAAAATAACGGCTTTTTCAAACTTCGGAAAGAAAAAATATGAGATTTCGATACCCATAAACGATATCGTGAGCATTGAACGGGAATTTGAACGAATTCCCGAAAAAACCGACGTTTTTGCCGCACCGGAGGGCAAACGTATTATAAAAATCCGCTTTATTGAGAATAGTTTGACGAGAAATTTGTATTTTTCGCCTTGCTTGTATCTTGAAGCACTTATACGGAACAGAAAAAATGATTTACTTTGACAATGCGGCGACGACGCCGCTCGACGAAATCGCGATCGACGCGCTTAAAGAATACGGGGTTGAAAAGTTCTTTAACCCGTCGGCGTTGTACCGCGAAGCGCTTGAAAACACGAAAACCTTGAACGCCGCGCGCGAAAACATTCTGAAAATCATGCATGGCGACGGCGATTTTATATTCACCGCAAGCGGCACGGAAGCCGACAATATGGCGATTTACGGCGTGAAAAAACCGAAAAACGCGCGTATTATCGTGAGTGCAAGCGAACATTCCGCAATGCTCAACCCCGCAACCGACCTTCTGAACAAGGGATACGACGTTGTTTTTGCACCGCTGAACCCCGACGGAAGCGTTAATATCGACGAGTTCAAAAAACTTTTGAACAAGGACGTTTGTTTCGTGTCGATAATGCACGTCAACAACGAAACGGGCGCGGTGAACGATCTTCAAAAAATCGTAAAACTCACAAAAGCCGTCGCGCCGAAATCAATCGTCCATTCCGACGGCGTGCAGGCACTGATGAAAGTTAAGGTAAACCTTATGAACCTTGGCGTCGATATGTATTCGGTCAGCGCGCACAAGGTTCACGCACCGCGCGGAGTCGGCGGACTTTACATCAGAAAGGGCGTCAGAATTAACCCTTTGATACTCGGTGGCGGGCAGGAAAAGGGTTTACGAAGCGCAACGGAAAATCTTGCTGGAATCGTCGCTTTTTCAAAAATTCTTGAAAAATACGATAAAATGTTCAACGAAAACGTTGAAAAACGAAAAGTCGTCCTTGATTATCTTCGCCAAAAAATAAGCGAAACCATGCCTGAACATATTATCGTTTCGCCTAAAAACTCGCCGCATATTCTGATGCTTGCGTTAAAGGGCGTTCGCGGCGAAGTCATGCTGCACAGCCTTGAAGATTACGGCATTCTTATCGGCGTCGGCAGCGCGTGCAGCAGCAAAAAAGGCATCAATAAATTCCAGTCGCTCTTAAACCTTGACGACGAGCATAAGGAAGGCATTATCCGCGTCAGCGTGTCGGAAACGAACACGATTGAAGAATGCGATTTCTTCCTTGAAAAACTGAAATACCTCACGGATAAATTAACCGATTATAAAAGGATTTAATATGGAAAGAGTCATTCTTTTAAGGTTTTCCGAAATATTTTTGAAGGGAAACAACAGAAAATTTTTTGAAAAAAAACTTATCGACAACATCAAAGAAACGCTGAAAAGTTACGAATATCGTTTTTCAACGTCGCAAAACAGATACGTCGTGTCCGATTACGACGTCGACCTTGAAACGGAAATCGTCGAAAGGCTGAAAAAAGTATTCGGCATTTATTCGTTGAGCGTCGCAAACAAAGTCAAAACGGATTTTGACGAAATAAGAAAAGCGGCGGTTGATTTGTTTGACGATACGCCTTTGAAATTCCGCGTGACGGTAAGAAGGGCGGATAAACGCGTCGAAATCCCAAGCCCCGTTATGGCTGCGGAAATCGGCGGCGACATTCTTTATAAATATCCCGAAACGTCGGTGGATCTCACAAACTTTGACAAGGAAGTTTACGTCGATATACGCGAAAACGGATATACTTATATCTTCCTTGACAAATTCCACTGCGCCGGCGGCATGCCCGTAGGATCGAGCGGCAAAGCGCTTTGTCTGCTGTCTGGCGGCATCGACAGCCCCGTCGCGGCGTATATGATGGCAAAACGCGGGCTTCAAATCGACGCGATCCACTTCCACAGCATGCCGTACACGAGCGAGCAGGCAAAAGAAAAAGTCGTAAGTCTTGCAAAAATCGTTTCCGCGTACGCGGGACACATTAAACTTCACGTCGTGCCGTTCACCGAAATTCAGGAAAACATACACAAATTCTGCCCACCTGAATACATGATAACAATTATGCGCCGCATTATGATGCGTATTTCGGAAAGGCTTGCGATGCAAATCAATGCGGGCGCGCTCGTCACCGGCGAAAGTCTGGGACAAGTCGCGTCGCAAACCATGCAAAGCATCACGGTTACCAACAAGGTCATTGAAAGATTGCCCGTATTTCGTCCGCTTATCGGTTTTGACAAGGAAGAAATCGTGAAAATTTCAAAACATATCGACGCTTTTGAAACGAGTATCCTTCCGTATCAGGATTGCTGCACGATTTTCCTTCCGAAAAACCCCGTGATCCGTCCGAAACTTGAACTTATCGAACGCGCGGAAAAGGCTCTTGATGTCGAAGGTCTTATTAAAAGGGCGATGGACAATATCGAAGTTATCGAAGTCAAACATTGATTCAGTAATTGCTGAAATCGTCGATATTTATGTCGTTATTCAATAAAAACCAGTCGGTTTCGTGAACGTTACCGACTATTTTTATGCCGTATTGGTTGTAAAAATAGGGTTTTATATAATACTTCACAAGTTTTTTGTTGTAAACGACGTCGTAAAAACTAAGTTTTTCGTTGCCGTTTTCGTATTGTTTGACAAGGGTTTCCCGTTCGCCGTCAAACCTGAAAACGTCGTAATAAAGATACGGTTCGGCGGCAATTTTCACGTTGACGATCCCGTCAGACACGCTGCATTCGATTTCTTCAACCGAAAACCCGTCAAAGCAGGTCGAATAATTTTCGGGCAGGTTATCCCTTTTGAACACTTCGCTTTTAAGATACGTTTTCGGTGTGTTCTTTGTCGCAAGCAGTACTTTTTGCTTGTTTTTCTGGGCATATCCGTCGATATCGACGCGATAAACGTCGCCCGGAATCGTAAACGCCGCGGATTTTCCGCTTTCGACGTACTTCAAAACTTCGCGCATGGAACGGGTTACGTAGCTTCCGCCGGTTTCGTCAAGCGACATATCGTTGTTTTTCGCGCCCGACGCGTTGCCGTGCCACAAAAGATACGTGTGCGACGAAGTGTACGCGACGTTATAAGCGTCGGAATTCCCGTCCGCACCGCCGACCGTTCCCGTTTTTGCCGCAACCTGAAAGTCAAGATTATTAAGTCCTTTTGCCGTGCCGTATTTTGCGGTATCGACCAGCACGTCGGTCATAATATAAGCGTCGGCAGGGGACAAAACGGCGTTTTGTTCAAGCGATTTTTCGTAAACGATTTTGCCGGATTTGTCGTAAATGCGGTTTATAAACGACGGCTTATTATAGATTCCCGAGTTTGCAAAAGTTGCGTACGCACCGACAAGCGACAGCATGTTATTTTTTGAAAAGTTTCCAAGCGCGACCGTCGCGTTTTCGTCGAAATCGGAAATATTTATGCCGACGCTGTTTGCAAACGACTGAACGTTCTTAAATCCCAGCGCGTTGTACGTTTTTACCGCAACGACGTTTGACGAAGTCATAATCGCAGCACGGACGTCGGTCCACCCGAGATAATGCTCGTTATAATTTTTCGGCATATATCCGTTGAAGTCGGTTTTCATATCGAGAACGGGCGTCGCAGGGGACACGACGTTTTCTGAAAGGGCCGGCGCGTATATGACAACGGGTTTTGCCGTTGAACCGAAAGGTCGATAAAAATCGTAAATATTGCGTTTTTTTGTTGAAAAATACGCCGAAACGCCCATATTTCTGTTATCGACGATTATCGACAATCCGTCGGCACGGACGCCGTTTTTGTTCAGAACGTAAAAATTCGGGTTGCCCAGAACCTCGGTAAGACACGCCTGATAATCGGGATTCAAGAAGGTTTCGATTTTATATCCGCCCGAAAGCACGCCGCCGACGGAAACGTTCAGAATACCTGCCGCCTCGAACGCCGCCGATTCCACGTAACTTTGCGTGTTGGAATATATTGCGTTCAGGTCAACCGAGATTTTTTCGTTTTTCGCGCTATTATATTCGGCGTCGGTGATTAAATTCTGATTTTTCATAAGAGAAAGCACGACGTTTCGCCTTTTCGTCGCGTTTTCGACGCTTGCAACGGGGGAATATTTTGACGGATTTTTAAGAATTCCCGCAAGCACCGCGCACTCGGACAGGGTAAGTGAAGAAAGGTTTTTGTTGAAAATACCTTTTGCCGCGCTTTTGACGCCGTAAAGCCCACCGCCGAAATACGACACGTTAAGATACGACGTCAGAATATCGTCTTTTGAATATTCTTTTTCAAGTTGTTTTGCGATTTTGATTTCGTTGAGTTTTCGTTTTATTGATTTTTCTTGCGTAAGGTGAGTGTTTTTCACAAGTTGCTGCGTAATTGTCGACGCGCCTTCAAGTGAACCGCCTTTCAGATTGTTTCTTATCGCGCCGAAAATTCTTATCGTATCGACGCCTTTATGCTTATAAAACCTTTTGTCTTCAACGGCGACGACGGCGTTTTTAAGGTTATCGGGCAGTTCAAAGTATTGCGCGAATGAATTCTTAAATCCTTCGACGTTATTGCCGTTTATGTCCGAAAAAACCGTCGTTATCTCGTTTTTTGGCATTAAAGTATTATCGAAAACGGCGTTTTTTGTAATACTTTGAAAGGCAATTAAGCCGCCGCAGGTCAAAACCACCGCAAAAACCATCATTGACACAAGCAAAATCTTCAAAAACTTTTTCATAGTTGCAGTATGCATATAAGTCAAATTTTTATGTTTTTATAAGGCTTATTTCTTGCTTAAATTTGTAAAAAAATGTATAATTTAATACTATGAATAGTATTATCGATTTCAAAAACAAAAAATATTGCGTGGTAACGTACGGTTGCCAGATGAACCTGCACGAGTCCGAAAAGATTTCGGGCATTTTAAGCGGCATGGGTATGACCGCGGTGAACGAGCCTGAAAACGCCGACGTCGTGGTTTTCAATACCTGCTGTATCCGCGACACCGCAGAACGCAGAGCACTTGGCAACATCGGCAAAATGAAGGAACTCAAAAAGAAAAACAAAAACCTTCTTATCGTCGTTACGGGATGCATGACTCAGCAAAACGGCTTTGCCGAAAATATGAAAGAACGTTATCAATACGTCGACGTAATTCTGGGCACGCACAATATTTCCGACCTTGAAAATCAAATAAGAATCCGCCTTGAAAAGAAAAAGCGCGTCGCCGCCGTCCTTGACACCGACGGCTATATCGACGACGAGACCACGCCCGTCACACGCACGAGTTTCCCGAACGCGTGGGTAAACATAAATTACGGCTGCAACAATTTCTGCACGTATTGCATCGTGCCGTACGTCAGGGGGCGCGAAAGAAGCCGCGATATGAAAAGCATTATTTCCGAATGCGAAAAACTTATTAAGGACGGCTACAAAGAAATAACCCTTCTCGGACAAAACGTCAATAGTTACGGCAACGACGTTCCGAACGAAAACGTAAATTTTGCAAACCTTTTAAGAGAAGTCGCGAAAATCGACGGGAAATTCCGCATTCGTTTTATGACGTCGCACCCGAAAGACCTCACAGAAGACGTCGTGAAAGCAATCAGGGATAACGACAAAATCTGCAACAATATCCATCTTCCGATTCAGGCGGGCAGCAACTCGGTTCTGAAAAATATGAACCGCCGCTACACGCGCGAGCATTATCTCGGGCTTATCGACATGATAAGGCGTTACCTTCCCGACTGCGGCATCACGACGGACATTATGGTCGGCTTCCCGTACGAAACCGAAGAAGACTTTTTGGACACGATGGACATCGTCGAAAAAGTCAGGTTTTCAACGGCGTTCACGTTCATTTATTCGGTAAGAAAGGGAACGAAAGCCGCCGAAATGCCGCAAATTCCTTATGAAATCAAGCAAAATCGCATAAAACGTCTTATCGCAAGGCAAAACGAAATTACCGAAGAAATCTCAAAAGATTACGTCGGAAACGTTTACGAAATCCTTGTCGAAGGTATGCAGGAAAAGAAAAACGGATACGTCGTCGGGCGCACCGAAAGCGGCAGGCTTGTCAGCGCAAAGGGCGACGAATCTATGATCGGCGAGTTCAAAAACGTTAAAATCACCGCCGTCAAAAACGCACAACTTTTAGGAGAAATACTTTGAAAGAAAAAAATCAGTTGTCGCCGATGATGCGAAGATACCTTGAAATCAAGGAACAATACAAGGACGCCATTTTGTTATTCCGCCTCGGCGATTTTTACGAAATGTTTTTCGACGACGCCGTAACCGCGTCCGATTTTCTGAACCTGACGCTTACCGGGCGCGACTGCGGGCTTGAAGAGCGCGCGCCTATGTGCGGCGTGCCTTATCATGCGGTCGATAACTACATAAAAAAACTTATCGACGGCGGCTTTAAGGTTGCGATTTGCGAGCAGCTCAATACTCCCGAAGAAGCGCAAAAAGGAAAACAACTCGACCGCGACGTCGTGCGCGTCATCACTGCGGGCACGGTTGTCGAGGACAGCCTTCTTCCCGAAAAAGATAACAACTATATCGCGTCGGTTTACGTTTCCGACAAAGGATTCGGGCTTGCGTGGGCGGATATGTCGACGGGCGAGTTTTGCCTTTTTGAAAACGACGCTAAAAACCCCGACGTGCTGGACGACGTACTTGCGTCGATTTCACCGTGTCAGACGATAATCAATTCAAAAGGCGACGGCATCGTATTAAACAGCGTGATGTCGGGAAGATTGAAACGCCCCGAAACATATTTCGACTGGGCATTTTCTTTCGACAACGCCGAAAAAACGCTTTTGAAACAACTTGGCGTCAAAACCCTTGAACCGTTCGAGTGCGCGGACAAAAAACTTGCGATTTCCGCGGGCGGCGCGCTTGTCGAATATATGTTGCAAACGGGAAAACGCGATTTGTCGCACATAAACAAGATAAACTTCGTGAGAAACGACTCGTTTATGCTTATCGATGTCAACACAAGACGAAATCTCGAACTCACGGAAACCATGCACGAAGGGAAACGGTACGGCAGTTTACTGTGGCTTCTGGACAAAACCGTAACGAGCATGGGCGCACGCCTTATAAAAAATTGGATTGAAAAACCGCTTGTCTTAGCAAAAAGCATAAGCGCAAGGCTTAACGCGGTGGAAGCAATCGCAAACGACAAGGAAAACCTTTCGTATCTTCGCGAGTCGCTTCGGGGAATCCGCGATATCGAAAGACTTTCGGCGCGCATCGCATACGGAAACACGAACCCGCGCGACCTTATTTCGATCGGGGAAACACTGAAAGCATTGCCGCTTGTCAAAAGCGTCGCAAAATGCTTTGACGACAAAAACATCACGAAAATCGCAAATACAATCGTCACGAACGATAAACTTTCGGACAAAATTTTTGCCGCAATCGACGAAAACGCCGGCGCGTCGATAAAGGACGGACAGTTTATCAGGGAAGGCTTTGACAAACGACTTGACGAATACAGAAACGCCAAAAAAGAAGGCACGGTCTGGCTTGCCAACCTCGAAGCCGCCGAAAAAGAAAACACCGGCATCAAAAATCTGAAAGTCGGATACAACAAAATTTTCGGATATTATATCGAAGTGTCGAAGTCGCAGGTCGATATGGTGCCGCTTCGCTATCAGCGCAAACAAACACTTGTCGGCGGCGAACGATACGTCACGGAAGAACTGAAAGAAATCGAAAACCGCATATTAGGTTCCGAAGAAAACGCAGTGAAACTCGAACTTGCGATTTTTGAAGATCTGGTACAAGAACTCAAAACGCATATCGACGAGTTTTTGCAGTCCGCAAAAGCCGTTCAGACAATCGACGTTTTGCAATCGTTTGCGACGGTCGCTTTGAGTAATAATTATGTAAAACCCGTCGTCAGCGACAAAATCAAACATATTTCAATCAAAAACGGACGTCATCCCATCGTGGAAGCCGTCGCGAAATCGACCGCGTTCGTCCCCAACGACACAAACCTTGACGAAAAAGAAAACCGATGCATGATTATCACCGGTCCGAATATGGCGGGTAAATCAACTTATATGCGACAGGTCGCGCTTATAACTTTAATGGCGCAAATCGGCTCGTTCGTCCCTGCGGATTCTGCGGAAATCTCGCTTACCGACCGCATTTTCACACGAGTCGGCGCGTCGGACGACATTACGCTCGGGCAAAGTACGTTTATGGTTGAAATGGTGGAAGTTGCGACGATTCTGAACAACGCAACCGACAAATCCTTGTTGATTCTGGACGAAATCGGGCGCGGCACGTCGACAATCGACGGACTTTCAATCGCGTGGGCGGTCATCGAAGAAATTTCCAGAAATATCGGCGCAAAAACCTTGTTCGCAACGCATTTCCACGAACTTTCGGAACTCGAAGGCGTGCTCGACGGCGTGAAAAACTTCCAGATTCTCATAAAAGAAATCGGCGGGACAATCGTTTTCCTGCACAAAATCGTAAGGGGAAGCGCGTCGAAAAGTTTCGGCATCGAGGTTGCGGAACTTGCGGGAATCCCCAAAAACGTCGTAACGCGCGCCAAAACCATAATGCGTCAACTGAAGAAATCGACATAAATCGCGACACAAACAGCATCATGATGACGGCAAAGGGCGGAAAACAAAAACAAATTTCGCTTTTCGACGAAAGTAGCGACGACAACGAAATCGTAAAAATCCTTAAAGACACGAATATAGAAAACGTCAGCCCGGTGCAGGCGTTCGCAATCTTACTTGACCTTAAAGACAAGGCGGATAAATTATGAAAATCAACGTTCTTGACAGCAGTATTTACAACTTGATCTCGGCGGGCGAAGTCGTCGAAAGACCGGCATCCGTCGTAAAAGAACTTGTCGAAAACTCAATTGACGCCGGCGCAAAGTCGGTGAAGATCGAGGTGTTTTCGGGCGGAAAAAGCAAAATCAGGGTTACGGACGACGGCGCAGGAATCGCAAAAGACGATTTATTGACGGCGTTTTTGCCGCACGCGACAAGTAAAATCCACAAAAAAGACGACCTTTTTTCAATACAAACGCTGGGTTTTCGCGGCGAAGCGCTTGCAAGCATCGCAGCGGTATCGATGGTCAACGTGATTTCAAAAACAGACGCGGACGACGCGGCGTACGGCGCGGAACTTCGCGGCGGGAAGGTTGAAAACACGTTTGAATGCGCGGGCGTTACCGGCACGTCGATTTCCGTTGAAAATCTGTTTTTCTTAACCCCCGCAAGATTGAAGTTTCTGAAAAAAGATAAATCGGAAGAAAGCGAAATAACGTCGCTGATATTAAAAATGATTCTTGCAAATCCGTATATCGCGTTTTCGTATTACGCCGACGGCAAAAATATATTCAAAACCGACGGAACAGGGCTCAAAAACGCAATAAACAGCGTATATAACCGTGAAATTACTATGAATTTTATCGAAATCGAGAATACTTTCGGCGATTTTTCGATAAAAGGATTCATATCAAAGCCAACTTATTTCAAGGGAAACCGCTCATACCAGACGACGATTATCAACGGGCGCGTTATCGAAAACAGAACAATTTCGACCGCGGTCGAGAAGGCTTACGAACCGTTTTTGATGAAGCGCAGTTATCCGTTGTACGTCATTGAAATCAATATGCCGTTTGACAAACTTGACGTAAACGTGCATCCGTCGAAAGCCGACGTCAGGTTTCAGGACAATCATCAGATGTTTTCATTCGTTTATTCAAGCGTGCAGCGTACGCTCATGTCTTACGACGACGTGAAAAGCGTGCCGCAGCTCGAATACGTTAGCGACGACGGCGAAATTATGAGCGAAACCGCGAAAAAGAGCGATTATAATAATGAAAACGCCGCGTTTTTCAGCGATTTCACAAAAAATCACGACGAAAATAAACTTATTTCAGACGATAATATCTCGTTTTCAAACGAAAATTTGTCGGGTTTCCTCAAAAAAGACGGGAATTTTAGCGGCTTTAACCAAACTCGCGCGGCAGACGGCGCGGGCGACGCGTTTTACAGGATTATCAAAAACAAAATGGCAACCGAAAACGCGAAAACCGAAAACGTTCAGCAGTCTTTTGACAATATCGACTTCGACGTGAAATCCGACAACGCTTTCGACTTCGACGGAAAAGTTATCGGACAGGTTTTTGCAACGTATCTTCTTGTCGAAAAGGACGAAAACCTTTATATTATCGATCAGCACGCCGCGCACGAACGCATTTTGTACGACAAACTTACGAAAAACGGCTCGGAATACGCACAGCCGCTGCTTATACCTTATATATATTACGCGAGCGCGCAAGAGTTCGACTTTATCACGGAAATTATTCCGACGCTTTCAAACATCGGCTTCGATATCGAAGAGTTTTCAAACGACAGTTTCAAGGTGTCGGCTGTTCCCGAGGCGTTGACGGACATAAACTTTGACGAGTTTTTTAAGGATATTACCCGCGATTTCGTCCGCGTAAATCTTTCGGAAAAGGATCTTTTGAAAGAAAAACTTATGCAAAGGGCGTGCAAGTCCGCAATCAAGGGCGGCGACGTATTGAATAACGCACAAATCGGCGCGCTCCTTAAAAGTTTCAAAGATTCCGAAAACAAGCCGCTGCAATGTCCGCACGGCAGACCGACCGTCATCAAGTTTTCAAAAACCGACTTTGAAAAATGGTTCAAGAGGATTGTATGAAAAAACTGTTATTCATCGTCGGACCGACCGCCTCCGGAAAATCCGATTTCGCTGTTCAAGTTGCAAAAATGCTGAAAACCGACGTAATTTCGTCGGACAGCATGCAAATTTACAAAGATATGACCGTCGGAACCGCAAAAATCACGCCCGAGGAACAACAAGGCGTCACGCATCATCTCATTGATTTTGTAAATCCGAAAGACAGTTTTTCGGTTGCGGAATATCGCGAAAAGGCGTTGCCTGTCATCGACAACCTTTTGAAAAACGGGAAAACCCCGATAATTTCGGGCGGCACGGGACTGTACGTCAACGGTATTCTGTATCCGATGAATTTCTCGGACACGTCAAAAGACGATAAACTCCGAAAAAGCCTTGAAAACGAATACGATGAAAAAGGCGCGGATTTTATGCACGAAAAACTTGCGGCGCTGGACGAAAAATCCGCGTTAAAAATCCATAAAAACGACAAAAAACGCGTTGTACGCGCGCTTGAAATCAATCTTACGCACGGAAATCGCGACGAAAACGATATGAAAAAGCCGTCGTACGAGTACGAAATGATCGGTTTGTCCGGCGGAGATCGCGCCGTTTTGTACGACAGAATCAACAAGCGCGTCGATAAAATGTTTGAAAACGGACTTGTCGACGAGGTAAAATCTCTTATAAACACTGGCGTTTCTTTCGATTGTCAAAGCATGCAAGCCATCGGATATAAGGAATTTAAGGGATTTTTCGACGGGATTTTAAGCGAAAACGACCTCAAAGAACTCATAAAAAAAGACACGAGAAATTACGCAAAACGCCAACTTACCTGGTTTCGGCAATACAAAGATATTAAATGGTTTGACGCCGCAAACAACGACGCATACGAATACATCAAGGACAAATTTTTAAGGTAAATTATGATAAACATACAAAATATTGACGAATTTATTCAAAAATCCGAGCAAAAATGTCAAAAACAATTTGAAGAAATCGACAAAATCGCGCTTTATAATCAGGAAAAAGTCCTGAAAGCCTTCCAAAAAAACGCCGTTCAGGCACGCCATTTTTACGGCACGACCGGATACGGTTACGACGACGTCGGCCGCGACACGTTAAACCGCGTTTTTAGTGACGTTTTTCAATGCGAAGACGCGATTGTTTCACCGATGATTATGTCCGGAACGCACGCTCTGACGCTTGCATTATTCGGTATTTTACGCCCCGGCGACACGTTTTTATCGATTGCCGGCGACCTTTACGACACGCTTTACGACGTGATTTACGGCAAAAATATCGGTTCTCTTGCCGATTTTAACATTAGTTTTGACAAAATCGACTTGAAAAACGGCGCTTTTGACGAAGAAAACATCATAAAAACCATTGAAAAAACGCGTCCGAAAATGGTGTTTATCCAACGTTCACGCGGGTATTCCTGGCGCGACGCGCTTTCAATCGACGCAATTTCCGACATAATCCGCAAAATCAGGCAAAAAAATAAGGATATTATCGTTGCCGTCGACAACTGTTACGGCGAGTTTATCGATTATCTTGAACCGACAAACGTCGGCGCGGACCTTATCGTCGGCAGTTTAATCAAAAACGCAGGCGGCGGAATCGCGCCCACAGGCGCATATCTTGCGGGAAAAGCCGAAGTTATCCGCCAGATTTCGTATCGTTTCACGTCGCCGTCGATAGGAAACGAAATCGGAAGTTATCTTGGCGGCTATCTGCCGTTTTATCAGGGGCTTTTTATGGCACCGATTACCGTCAAAAACGCCGTAAAAGGAAGCATACTTTTTGGGCAGGTTTACAACGATTTGGGCTACGAAACGCTGCCGAATCCCGGCGTGAAATGCAACGATATTATAAGAAGCATAAAATTCGACACCGAAGACGAACTTGTCGAGTTCATTCGCGGCGTACAAGCGTCTGCGCCGATCGACAGCAACGTCGTGCCGTATCCGTGGGATATGCCGGGATATAACGACCAGGTAATCATGGCTGCGGGAGCGTTTGTCCAAGGAAGTTCGATTGAACTTTCTGCGGATTCTCCGATAAGAAAACCGTACGTTGCGTATCTGCAAGGAAGCCTTACGTACGAACACGCAAAAATTGCCGTCAAACAAACGATTGAATATTTGATAAAAAACGCCAAAAAATGACATTCGCCGCCCTGAACGGCATTTTATCTGGCTTATTGTGCGTAAAACTCGTGTTTTACGCATAGTACGGCTATACTGCACTATTCTGAAAATTGCCTTAAATCATAGTAATTTTTGTTATTTTTCGCCTGTAAATATCGGGGGTTTGTTTCAGAACTCTATTTAATTTTTTGTTGCATACGTTATTTTTTATCAAAGAAACGTTACAACAATGTAATAAACATATTTTAATAAAACAAAATGCGCCCTTTCGGACGCTTTTGTTTTTAAATTTTCTCGTTTTTATATGATATTTTTTTTATATGATTAATTTAACTGAACGGATACCTATGCGGCGGATTCTTCTTGTTCCTGTTCGTGTTCGTTTTTTGCATAAAGCGCGTCGAAGACGAACTTTTGCGTTTTTTCAAGGATTTTCTGCCCCATCGGCGTGACGGTCGACACCGCAAAAGCGTGCCTGCCGTACAATGCGCCGGTACATTTCAAAAGCTCGTTTTTGACGTGAAATTTGTCAAGTTTTGCCTTTAATGCAAAGCTATCCGTCATAAGCGCGTCTTTTTCGGCGCAGATAATGAACGTCGGCGCGAAGTTTTCGTCCAGAAACTTTTCGGGATAAATCACGTTGATTCGGTCCTCGCAAAGCCCTTCTCTTATGTCTTTTGTGGAAATATCGGTAAGACTTTCCACCATAATATCCATGCTCGGAAACTTGGACGATGCAAGCGAGCGCATATCAAACGCGCCGCAATTAAGCATATTTACGGTGATTTTGAACTCTTTTGCGTGGCGAAATTTCAGCCCCATGACGTCAAGAGTCTCGAAATGCGCGGCGATAAAATTCAAAATCATGCCGAAGTAAACGCCCGCCGACTCTCCCCCGAAGATAATTTTCGACGTGTCGATATTAAGTCGTTCCGCGTTGTCAAACAAGAAATCGATTGCGTCCAGCACGTCCTGAACGGGATACGGAAACTGTTTTAACGGCGCCCAGATATAGTCGATATTCGCAACGACGACGCCCTTTTTTGCGTACTCGTAACAATAAGTCCGCCGCATGCTTTTCACGCCCGAGATCCAGCCCCCGCCGTGAACGTAAATCATAAGCGGCAGTTTTCCCGCACTATTTTTCGGTCTGATGATGTCAAGATTATTGTATTTCCCCTGCCCGTACGGCACGCATTTTTCAAGCGTAACGTCGTAAGAATCCGGGCTTCTGTGCAGAATAATTTCCGCAAGCCGTTCGGTAAAATTCAGCCAATAATGCAACGCTTTGGCCTTAAAAACGCGATTTTTATCCATAATTTAATCTCCCTACACCAAATATATCATATTTATAAGGATATTTCCATAATATCAAACAAAAATGCTTTGTGTTTTATGCATAGTTGTGCTAAAATTTTGAGTATGGAAAAATCAAACGATTATTTTAAGCAACGCAACATCGAATGCATCAAAAAAATCCGCGAAGTCGAAAAGGATTTGCCGCATTTTATCCCGGAGTATTTTATCGGCGTCGAGCACAACACGTCCGCACTCACGCGGCTTAATTACGCATACGATTTAAGGATTTTCTTTTATTATCTCGTAAACTACGTCGCGACTTTTCAGGACGTCGGCACGCCCCAAAATTTCACGATTGACGATCTGAAAAAAGTTACCACGACGCATCTTGAAAGATACACCGATTTCCTGACCTATTACGAATACAACGGCAAAACCTACACCAACGAAAACAAAGGAAAAGCCCGAAAACTTTCGTCGGTGCGCGCTATGTTCAAGTATTTTTACAATAAGGAATATCTCCCCTCAAACGTCAGCGCGAAAATCACGATGCCGAAAATCAAGGATAAGGAAATAATTAAACTTGAAGCGAACGAAGTTTCGGACATTTTGAACGTCGCCGAAAATGGAAGTTCCTACCTTACAAAGCATCAGGAAGCATATCACGAAGTCACGCATATCCGCGACACAGCCCTGCTCACGTTGTTTTTGGGCACGGGTATTCGTATTTCGGAGTGCGTCGGACTTAACGTAAACGACATCGACTTCAACGTCAACGGATTTACGATTACGCGAAAAGGCGGAGCAAGGGTTATTTTGTATTTTTCGGACGAAGTCGCGGACGCTTTGAAAGCCTATCTCAAAGAACGTTCCGAAAACAAAAAAGTCCCCAAAGACGAGCAGGCTTTGTTCCTTTCAATGCAAAACAAACGTTTGTCAACCCGCGCGATTCAGAACATCGTACAAAAATACAGCCGCATCGTTTCGCCCCTTAAAAAGATTTCGCCGCATAAACTTCGCAGCACGTACGGCACGAGTCTGTATCGCGAAACCGGCGATATTTACGTCGTTGCGGAAGTGCTTGGTCATCGCGACGTAAACACCACGAAAAAACACTACGCAGCCATGAGCGACGACATCAGACGCGCCGCCGCAAAAAAGGTTACGCTAAGAAAAGACGATTGAAAAACCTTGTAAGTATTATGAAATGTTGACTTTTTCATAATACTATTGTATTATTTACTTTGAGGTGATTATATGGACGTATCATCAATAAACAGCGACCTTATCCGCGGCAATGTAACCACGATTATCCTGAAAGCCCTTCTCGACGAGGACAGATACGGATACGACATTCTGCGCGAAATCGAGGTCAAAAGCGGCGGTCAGTACAAGCTCAAACAGCCCACCCTTTACAGTTGCCTGAAACGACTGGAAAAACAAGGGCTTATCAGTTCATACTGGGGCGACGAAAGCGACACCGAAGGCGGCCGCAGAAGATATTATGCTTTGACGGAAGCCGGCAAAAACTATCTTCAAAAAATGCAAAGCGAGTATGAATACTCACGCACGATTCTGGACAGTTTGCTGTCCGAGGACAAATTCGACTTTGAAAACGAAGACGCTCCTTTCGACATAAACAGTCTGCGCCCTTACACCAAACGCGGCGGCGACGAGGACGAAAAGGAAACCCAAAAAGTTGTGCAAGCCGGAACTTCAACAACGCCCGAGGTCATTCGCGGCGTACCGTCTGAAACGCAAAAAACGTCTTCGCAACCTTCAACGTATAAATCGGTTTACGGCAACGACTTTTCCGAAAAAGAGTCCGAAAAACCGGCGGAATCCGAAAAAGCAATGTTTGCCCCGCTCGATAAAGGCGCAAGTTCTTACGACACCGATTATCGTCACACTTCGAGTTCGGTTTCCGATATGCTTTCCCGCATCGACGATATTTTAAGCGCAAAACCCGCCGAAACGGAATCCGAAACCGCTCCCGCGCCCGAAAAACAGGAAATCAAAACGAATATTTTGGGAAAACCCATCGTTAATAACGCCGAAAGCGTTGCGCCCGAACAGGAAGAAAGAACTAATACTCCCGAAGCCGGCGAAAACGACAATAAAATCGTTGAAAAAGCGACGCCCGTCCCGTATTCCGAGCCTACCGAAGAAGAAATCGAGCTTGCAAAAGCGATATTGCTGGAAACCGAAAATATTAAAACCGACGTTGACGACGAAGATCACCTTTTACGCCGCGACGCCGCAAAACGCGCTCTTTCAATCGGCTCTTACGCCGACAACAGCAAAAATATCGTTGAAAAGTACGACGAGGCGCAAAAACTATTTGAGAAAAAGCCGCAGGAAGAAGAACCACCCGCGGAAGAACCCGTCGACGAACGCTCTGCACGCGAAAAACTTTTCGGCACGCAACAAAACACCGGCGATACCGAAAATCCCGACCGCGCTGCCGAACGCGCGGCTGCCGCAAAAGTGCTTTTCGACAAATACAATAAGACAAACGAGGAAAAACCTGCCGATCCGTCGCCCTATCCCGATCCGTACATGATTTTCGACAAGTACAGCAATCCCGGGAAACCGCAGGAAATCAAAATTCAGTACGACCCGAAAGAAGTCTTCTCGAAATACGGCGAACAGAACAAAAAACCTGAAAAACGCTACGATCCAAAGGAAATTTTCGATAAATACAACGGAAAAGCACCCGTTGAACAACCCGAGGAAAAACATTTCGATCCGAAGGAAGTTTTCGATAAATATCATCCCGAAAGAACCGTCGCGCCCGAACCTGAAAAGCATTACGATCCGAAAGACGTTTTCGATAAGTACAACAAAAAGGAAGAACCCGCGCCAAAAGAAGGTGCGCGCGTCAATATCGAACGCTCGCCCGTTGCGCCCGCCGCTTCGTTCAGTTTCCGTCAGAACGACGACACCGTGAATTATCGCGACGCGTTTTCGGGGCTTCGTAACACGACGTCGCAGTCCGACGACGACGTCGAAATCAAACAAAAACCCGCAAGCAGTATCGACCTTAAAACGAAACTCTTTTCGGAAGGCTACAAATTAAGACCGTACTCGCGCGAGAATACCGAAAACTACTATTCCTTAAATTACATAAAGAAAAACCGCTTAAACCGCGATTGTTACGCAATTCTTTACGCATTGATATGCCTGGAAGTTCTTATCGGGTTTGCGATTTTCAGGGAAAAATTCTCGCCTTTGCTTTACGCTTCGGTTTGCATTATCGCCCTTGTCGTGCCTGCCGTGCCGTTTGTAATCTGGACGCTGAACCCCGACAAACGCGTGCATGCGAATTACAACTTCAAGACGTCGATACTAAACCGTTTCATGCTGTATCTGAACCTGTTGGTCATCGTATGTCTGGTCGGTTTCTTCGGATTCGGCGCAAACATAAACGACGTGAATTCGATGATGGCGCCGATAATAATCCCCGCGATACTTCTTTTGAACATACCGCTCAGCGCATGCGTTTACTGCATTTTGTATAAAACAAAAAAATATCACATTTCATAAAACTGTTGCAAAAAAGCCGTGATTTTCAGAATCACGGCTTTTATTTTTGTTATTTTCGTTAAATCATTTAAGGGCTTTCTTGATTTCGTCCCGCGCCATTTTGTCGCAACGATTGTTGTAAACGTTGTCGGCGTGTCCCTTTACTCTCACAAAACCAACTTTGTGTTTTTCCACCTCGAATACAAGGCTTTTCCAGAGGTCGACGTTTTTCACGTCGTCTTTCGAGGCGGTGCGCCAGTTGTTCTTTTTCCAGCCTTCGAGCCAGCCTTGCAAGAACGGATCGGTCGCGTATGCGCTGTCGCTGACAACCGTTACGTCGCATCTTTCTTTCAGCTGACGAAGCCCTTGGATAATCGCAAAAAGTTCCATACGATTGTTCGTCGTATCCTTGTTATATCCGCTCACCTGTTTTTCGACGCCCTTGTATATAAGGATTGCCGCCCAGCCGCCCGCGCCGGGATTTCCGCTGCACGCGCCGTCGGTATAAATATCAACGTGTTTCAGTTCAGGCATTTTCACTCAGCTCCTTACTTCTTTTTTCGCACTTTCTCATGCCGTCTTTTATGATTTCTTCCAGGTTATTTTCCTTGAAAGATTTTACAGCCTCGATTGTCGTACCGCCGGGACTGCAAACGTTTTTGATGAGCGTTTCGATGTCGGTCGTGCGGTTTTCAACCATTCTGACCGCGCCGACAAAAGTTTGAAGCGTCAGTTCTTCGCTAATTTTGTCGGAAAGTCCCATATCACAGCCCGCGTCGATCATCGCCTTTATGAAAGTATAAACGTATGCGGGGCCACTGCCGCTGACGGCGGTAACCGCGTCAAAATGTTTTTCGTCAAGTTCCACAACTTTCCCGAGGCTTTTGAAAATGTCAAAAACAAGTTTCTTTCCGTCGTCATCAAAATCACCCGCGTCGATTGCACACGCGCCTTCGCCCAAAAGACAAGGCGTATTCGGCATAATTCTCGCAACTTTCGCGCCGTCGAAAAAGCCTTTCAAGGTATCTTTCGTAATGCCTGCCATAATGCTGATTATTTTCAGATTTTCAATCTTTTCAAAATCGCGGAATATGACTTTTGCGACCTGCGGTTTTACGGCAAGTATTATAAATTCGGCATTTTTGAATAATACTTTGTTGTCTTTTACGGTATTTACGCCCTGATTTTTGATAATTTCAAGTTTTTTGTCGTCAATATCGCTCACAACGATTTTTTCGGGCGAAACAACTCCCGTCCTTAAAATTCCGCTGAGGATCGCGTTTGCCATATTGCCCGCGCCGACGATACCAAGTTTATAATCGTACATTTTTAACCTCTAATTTTTGTTTCGACAACACAATTGATTGACTTAAATTTTATAATAAGTTATAATGTTAGCGTTGCAAATTTAGGGGAGTGGCTCAACGGTAGAGCAGCGGTCTCCAAAACCGCCGGTTGCGTGTTCGAATCGCGTCTCCCCTGCCAAGACTTACTACAAGTAGTAAGTCTTTTATTATGCTTTTATTTACGAACACGCAACAATGCTGTCGCATTACGGTTGCGTCTGACGCTTTGCTTTCGGTGTAAGCACCTTCGCTTCGCTATTGCACGAATCGCGTCTCCCCTGCCAAAACTTACTAAAAATAGTAAGTCTTTTTATTTTATCGTTACGAACACGCAACAAACACTACGTGTTTACGGTTGCAACAATTCGATTTATATCTGTCGTTTGCCCTATACGTCGATTTCCGATTCGATTTTTGCGGCGTCGGGGTTTTTCGTCAAAATCGGATTCAGAACTTCCGCAATAAAATCGTCCACTTGTTCGGGCGCGAAGCCGATAAAGTTTTCAACGTTTACTATTTCAGACAGTTTGTCTTTCACCGCGGCGAAAGCGGCGTCGTTTGCGATTCTTTCCAGAAGGTCGTTTTCTTTCCCTTCGATTTTCACAGTTTTACCCGCTTCCATGCTGTGAACGCGGATTTTTTCGTGCAATTCCTGACGGTTTCCGCCTGCTTTTACACATTCCATAAGGATATTTTCTGTTGCCATAAACGGAAGTTCGGCATTAAGGCGGCGTTTTATCATGTTTTCGTACACGACGAGATTTGACGAAACGTTGTTGTAAAGATTCAGGATTCCGTCAACGCCCAAAAACGCCTCGGGGATAACGATGCGCCTGTTCGCGCTGTCGTCAAGCGAGCGTTCGAGCCATTGAGTGCCGGCAGTCATGGCGGTGTTTATCGGCAGCGACATCACGTAACGCGACAACGCCGTCATACGCTCGGTACGCATGGGATTGCGTTTATATGCCATTGCGGAACTGCCAATCTGGGTTGCCTCAAAAGGCTCCTCGATTTCCTTCATGCTTTGCAAAAGCCTTATATCGTTTGCGAATTTCATTGCGCTTTCGGCAATGCCGGCAAGCACGGACAAAAGTTCGAAATCGAATTTTCTCGTATAAGTCTGACCGCTGACGGCAAACGTTTTTTCAAAGCCCATTTTATTGCAAACGAGTTTGTCAAGTTCTTTCACCTTTTTATAATCGCCCAAGAAAAGTTCCTTAAAACTCGCCTGCGTGCCGGTCGTACCTTTTACGCCGCGAAGCCTGAAATTATTAAGGATTGCCGTAACGTTTTCGTAATCTTTTGCAAGGTCCTGCGCCCAGAGCGTCGCGCGTTTGCCGACGGTCGTAGGTTGCGCGGGTTGAAGATGCGTGAACGCAAGCGTCGGAAGATTTTTATATCTGTTTGCAAAATCTTTAAGTTTCGCGATGACAGCAACGATTTTATTTCTCAAAAGCACCAGCGCTTTGTAATATGAAATAAGGTCGGCATTGTCGTCGACAAAACAACTTGTCGCACCAAGGTGAATGATGGGTGCGGCAAGCGGACACTGCAACGCATACGCATAAATCTGCGCCATAACGTCGTGGCGGACGACTTTTTCGCGTTCGTGTGCAACGTCAAGGTTAAGGTTCGTCACGTTTTGTTTCAGTTCTTCGATTTGTCTGTCGGTGATACCGAGCCCGAGTTCCTTTTCGGATTCGGCAAGCGCAACCCAAAGTCTGCGCCACAAAACGATTTTTTCTTCTTCCGAAAAAATCTCGGACATATCGTGCGAAGCGTATCTCGTCACGAGCGGATTTGCATAATCAGACATAATACCTCCGATAAAAAAATATGGGCGACAAATGCGTCGCCCATACAGCACAAGGGCTTTAACCCTTATTTGTTTTCTTCGTCATCGAATTTGAAATCGATGCCTTTCAAAAGGTCTGCAAGAGTTGCGTTGCCGCTGTCGCTGACCCATTCGTGCGGTTCGTCGGAGTTGTCGCGACGATCGCGTTTGCGTTCTTCCGCCTTTTCGGGGTTGTATTCAAACTTCTTTCTGGGAGCGCGAGGAGCCTTGGATTTGACTTCGCCTTCCGCGCCGTCTGCGGCTTCGGGAGCGACTTCTTCGCGAGCGGGCTTTTCTTCGGGAGCGGGTTCAAGTTCTTTCATGGAAAGAGTGATGCGGTTGCCCTCGAAACTGATGACCTTCGCTTCGACTTCCTGACCTTCTTTAAGGAGTTCGGACGCTTCTTTCACGTATTTGTGCGAAATTTGCGAAACGTGGATAAGACCGTCGATGCCGTCCTCGATTTGTACGAACGCTCCGAAAGGATGAATCCTTGCGATGGTGCCTTTGATGACCGTGCCGACAGGATATTTTTCGGCGGCGAGTTCATAAGGTTTCTTTTGAAGTTGTTTGTAACCGAGCGAGATTTTGCCGGTTTCGCGGTCGGCCTTCAAAACGATGAAGTCGTAAGTCTGGTTGAGTTCCAGAACTTCGGAAGGCTCGCTGATTTTCTTCCAGCTGAGATCGCTGATGTGAGCGAGGCAGTCGTAACCTTTGACGCTCACGAACGCTCCGAACGAAGCAAAGCGTTTGACCTTGCCCTTAACGATAGCGCCGGGAACGACGGTTGACCAGAATGCTTCTTCCTTTTCAGCCTTTTCTTCTTCAAGGATGACGCGTTGCGACGCAGTAACGCGGCGACCGTTCTTTTGGAGCATACGCAGGCGAAGTTTCTTGTCAAGATAATCTTCAAGGTTGTTGACTCTGCCGATGCGGATCTGGCTGCCGGGAATGAATACCGTGAAAGCACCGAGACGGCCTTCGAGACCGACGGGATTGCCCTCTTTATTTTTAACGATTTTAAGAGGAGGTTCAACGGTGAATTCTTTGCTTTCAAACGCTTTCAGAGCTTCTTCGTCGTTTTTCTTGACGAGATCGATTTCGCGTTTCGAGAGCGTTACGTAAGTGCTGTCGCCCTTTTTGTTGATAATAACGGCTTCGATAGTGTCGCCCGCTTTGAAATCGTCGGGGTTGTACGTGCCGTCAATGTTGACTTCGGACTTGTCGATGAAGCCGTCTTTCTTTCCGCCGATTTCGACAAAAATACCGTTTTCGTCGGCGTTGATGATTTTTGCGTGAATGCGTTTGCCTTCACGGTAGGTGGTGAAACCTGCGGCTTTGTCGGATGCCATAATGTCATCCATCGTAAGTTCGGTCTTTGCACTTTGAGCGGGTGCATCCGCTGCTGCTGCCATCTCTCCTGCCTCGGGAGCGGCGGTGGCTACTTCGGTAACTTCCTCGGTAGCGGTGTTCTCGGTGGCGTTTTCGAGAACTTCGTTTTGAGTATCACTCATAAAACTTAAAACCTCCTCAATCAACTCATCCGGAGTTGATGCTGCGGCCATTATGGCCAACGTGTTGTATTTTGATATCATCACGGACTGTAAGTCCGAAATTTCCGAGACGAAAAACGTATTGTCGTTTATCGATTTTGCAAACTCGTAAAGGCGGTTGCCGTTTGCGCTGGACCGATCGCTTATCACGACGACGGCGTCGCATCGTTTCGCAAGGGACTTCGCTTCTTCCCGTTTTGCCATTGTAGTATAACAAATTGTATTGAAAAAAACAACTGTTTTATGGGTATATGAAATAATATTTTGTATTTTTTCCTTGATTTTTTCAAATTTTTCTTCAAAAAAAGTGGTCTGAGTAACGACTGCGAACTTTTCACCGTCTTCAAGGGATATTTCGTCAAAATCGGCGGCAATTTGGGGCGTTTCGGCTGAAAAACCGCAAATTCCCTGCACTTCCTGATGATTTTTGTCGCCGAGTATTATGATTTTATACCCTTTTGTAGAATACTCGCGCACGATTTCCTGCACTTTTTTGACCATCGGACAGGTTGCGTCGTAAACGTTTGCGCCGATACGCGCAAGTTTTTCAAAATCCGACGGCGCGGCGCCGTGCGCGGCAATAACTACGTTGTCCCCGCTTTGAACAACAGAAAGGTCGTGAACGGGATAAATTCCTTCGTTTTTCAACCCGTCGACGACCTTTTTATTGTGAATCAATTCTTTGTAAGTAAGGCAAGGCGCGTGAGCTTTCGCGACGTTAATCGCGCGTTTCACACCGTTGCAAAATCCGAGATGTTCGGCTTTTATTATTTCCAAAAACCTGTCCTGCCTTTACTTTTTCGCTTTTACTTTGCGCGGCGGATATTGTTTCAAGCCGCGTTCTTTTGCAATTTCGTTTGCTTTTACTCTTAAAGCCTGCATTTTTTCATACAGGAATTCAGTCGCTTCGGCGTCCTGTTTCCTGTCAAAACCTTCTTTCAGAAGGTCGATAGGCTCGCCGACGACAAGGATATTTTTCCGAAACGGTCTGTGCATTCTGAAATAAAGCGTCGGCAGAATTTCAACTTTCGTACGCATTGCGAAAACCGAAACGCCCTTTTTGAACGGCGCCATAACTTCCGTACCCGCTTTATTCCTTGTGCCTTCCGGGAAAATCAGAATGTTTTCACCGTTTTTAAGCACGGTCATGACCTTTTTATACGCGTCGATATCCGCCTCGCCGCGCTTCACGGGAATGCAGCCAACGCCGGTTAAAAACCAATTGCCGATTTTTGTTTTGAAGGCTTCTTCTTTCACAAGCGCGTTGAAATAATTTTTGAAAAACGCGTTGAAAATGATCGAGCCGTCGGCAGCGGACGCATAGTGGTTGGAAATAATGATACCTCCACTGAATTTTTCAAAATTTTCCGCGCCGTAGATTTTTGTCGGCCATATTATTCTTTGAAGTACTCTTGCGGTTATTTGTGCAAATTTTCCGATTTTTGCCATAAATTACTTCTCCATTTTGTTCAAAACGAAATCAATAACTTCGTCAATCGACATATTCGTCGTATCGACGAGAACGGCGTCGTCCGCTTGTTTAAGCGGCGCGAACGCGCGATGCGAATCGTTGTAATCGCGCACTTTGATATCTTCCAGAACCTTTTCATAGGACGGCGCGTCGCCCTTTGCCTTCAACTCCTCGAAGCGGCGTTTTGCGCGCACCTCGGGCGTTGCGGTGATGAAAAACTTGTATTTTGCGTCGGGCAACACGTAAGTGCCGATATCTCGTCCGTCCAGAACGACGCAGTCGTTTTTTGCGATTTCCCGTTGAAGCTCGACAAGTTTAATCCTGACAGACGGCAGCGCGGAAATATCGGACGCGGCTTTCGACACGTAATGTTCCCTGATGAACGGCGTGACGTTTTCCCCGTTGACGATAATCTGTTGCGAGTCGCCGGTGATAATTTTCATATCGAGGTTGTCAAGCATGGGCTTTACAGCCGCTTCGTCGTTGACGTCGATACCTTGTTTTACGGCGACGTACGCAAGCGAGCGATACATTGCGCCGGTATCGAGATATATGATGTCAAGGCGTTTCGCAAGAGCCTTTGCAACGGTGCTTTTTCCTGCGCCGGACGGTCCGTCAAGCGCGATATTGAAGTGTTTTTCGTGTTTTGCCATAAGATAATTATATATAATTCAGTAAATAAATCAAGCGTTTTTTCGTTTGAAAATTTCAACGGGATAAGGCGCGCGCGGCGGCAACCGCGCTCGACCACGCGATTTGCAGATTAAACCCGCCCGTGTATGCGTCGACGTCCACGACTTCGCCGATGAAAAAAAGATTTTGCACTTTCTTACTTTCAAACGTTTTCGGGTTGATTTCTTTGACGTTTACGCCGCCGCTCGTTACTACCGCTTCTTCAATCGGCGCAAGCGATTTGACAGAAAAATCAAAGTTTTTAAGAAGATGCACCAAATTTTTGCGGTTTTCTGCCGAAATAACGTTTACTTTTGTATCTTCCTTAATTCCCGAAAGTCTGACGATAACGGGGATTAGTTTTTTCGGCAACAAGTCGGACAAGGCGTTTTTGAACTCCTTATTTGAAAAGAGTTTGAAATCGGACAACACCCTTTTGTCAAGCTCTTCGTACGTCAACGCGGGTTTAAGGTCGATTGAAATTTTTGTGTTGTTCAAGTCGATTTTATTTATGTTTGCGCTAATGCTTAAAATCGTGGGACCCGACACGCCGAACGCGGTGAAAATCATCTCGCCAAACTCGCCGACGATTTTTTTGCCGTCTTTAATGACGCTCACGTCGACGTTTTTTAAGGACAGCCCTTCCAACTCTTTCGCGATATTTTGTTCCGCGACTCTTATGGGACAAAGCGACGCTTTCGGTCTTACGATATCGTGCGAAAAACTTTTTGCAAATTTATATCCGTCGCCGGTGCTGCCCGTCAGCGGATAAGAAACGCCGCCCGTCGCAACGACGACCGCGTCGCACTCGATATCCCCGTTGTTTGTGGCGACAATAAAAGTGTCTCCCGTCTTTTTCACGCTTTCGACAACGGTATTAAGCCTTACTTCGACGCCGTTTTTCAAAAGCGCGTTGCTCAGCGTTTTTATGACGTCGGACGATTTATTGCTTTTCGGGAAAACCCTGTTTCCGCGCTCGACGACAAGCGACAGTCCGTTTTCTTCCAGAAACGCCATCGTATCTTCGCTCGTAAAGCCGTAAATCGCGCTTTGCATAAATTTTGCGTTTGTAACGACGTTTTCCAAAAACTCACGCGGGGCGCAGTCGTTTGTGACGTTGCACCTGCCTTTCCCCGTGATATAAAGTTTTTTGCCGAGTTTTTCGTTTTTCTCGACAAGGATCACTTCATTGTTTTTTGAAATCATTGAAGAAGCGAGCATACCGCTCGCTCCTCCGCCAATAATAACTATTCTCATCTTTATACCGGATGAATGTTTTCTTCCTTACTGCCAAGGACGTTGTCAACGCCGTGCAGTTTTGCCTTGCGTTGTTCAAAGAACTTCGTCGCGACCTGCGGGAACAAAGCGTACGACAAAACGTCTTCTTCCTGTTCGTAATAAGGTTTGACTTCTTCCTTGAACTTTTCGTACTCGGGCGGGATAAGGTCGGCGGGACGGCAGGTAATTCTCGGCTCGTCGCCCCAGACTTTCTTGTAAAGTTCGGGATCGGGTTCTGCGGGAAGCGTGCCGTATTCACCGTGCAACAGACCTTTCGTTTCCTTGGTTACCATTTTGTAGCGTTCGCCCATAACGACGTTCAGGACGGCTTGCGTGCCGACGATCTGGCTTGTGGGCGTAACGAGCGGCGGGTATCCCAGGTCTTTTCTCACGCGGGGTACTTCTTCCAAAACTTCCTGATACTTATCGCTTGCGTTTTGCTCTTTCAACTGATTGATAAGATTTGAAAGCATACCGCCGGGGACCTGATACATAAGCGCTTTGATATTGACTTTCAGAACTTTGTCCGAAAGGAAGCCGTCGGCTTTCAGGCGGTCTGCGACTTTTCTGAAATAATCGGACGCTTCGGACAGCACTTCAAGGTCGATGCCCGTATCGTAAGGCGTGCCCTGCAAGGTTGCGACAAGCGGTTCGGTTGCGGGTTGCGACGTTCCGTTTCCGAGCGGCGACAAAGCGGTATCAACGATGTCCGCGCCAGCTTCGATTGCTTTAAGGTTGACCATATCGCCGGTGCCGCACGTGTTATGCGTGTGGATATGCACGGGAATGCCCACCTTTTTCTTGATTTCCGACACGAGTTCGTACGCGGTGTACGGCAACAACAGGTTTGCCATATCCTTAATGCAGATAATATCCGCGCCCATATTCGCAAGGGTTTCCGCAAGGTTTACGAAATACTCCGTCGTATGAACGGGGCTTACGGTATAACTCATCGCACATTCGCAAATGCCCTTGTATTTTTTGGTGCTGTCGATTGCCTGACGCAAGTTTTTGACGTCGTTCAGCGCGTCGAAAATACGAATGATGTCGATGCCGTTTTTGATTGAAAGGCGCACGAAGTTGTCCACGACGTCGTCCGCATAATGTTTGTATCCGAGGATATTTTGTCCCCTGAACAACATTTGAAGTTTCGTGTTCGTCATAGCGTGACGAAGGGCGCGCAGTCTTTCCCACGGATCCTCGTTCAAAAACCTTAAACAAGAATCAAATGTTGCGCCGCCCCAACATTCAAGACTGTAATATCCCGCCTTGTCAAGGAGCGCGCATGCCGGCAACATTTCTTCAAGGCGCATACGAGTCGCCGCCTGCGACTGATGCGCGTCACGCAATATCGTTTCGGTAATTTTAACCGGTTTTTTTGTAATTTCAGCCATAGTAATCTCCATTTACAGTATTGCAAGCAAGACGCCTGCTGCGATTGCGCTGCCGATAACGCCGGCGACGTTAGGTCCCATAGCGTGCATAAGCAGATAGTTTTCGGGGTCGTACTGACGTCCGACGTCCTGAACGACGCGCGCCGCCATAGGAACTGCCGATACGCCCGCCGCGCCGATAAGCGGATTGATTTTGCCCTTTGAAAGCTTGCACATAAGTTTTCCGAGCAGTACGCCGCCTGCCGTGCCCATCGAGAACGCGAACACTCCGAGGAACAGTATTTTCAGAGTTTTAAGAGTCAGGAAGTACGGCGCGAACGCTTTTGTCCCGACGACGACGCCCAGCAAAATCGTAACGATGTTTATAAGTTCGTTGCTTGCGGTTTTAACAAGGCGCGGCACAACGCCGGATTCCTTGAACAGGTTTCCGAGCATCAACATTCCAAGAAGCGGCAATGCGCTGGGAAGCACGATACCGACGATACCCGTAACGATGATCGGGAACATTATTTTTTCCTTTTTCGACACGGGACGAAGTTGTTCCATGCGGATTTTGCGTTCCTTTTCCGTCGTCAACAGCTTCATAATGGGCGGCTGGATAACGGGAACGAGCGCCATATAACTGTACGCCGCGATTGCGATAGGCCCCATAAGGTTGGGAGCGAGCCTGGACGTTACGTAGATTGCCGTAGGACCGTCCGCGCCGCCGATAATGCCGATTGCGCCCGCTTCCTGCGGTGTAAATCCGATAAGAAGCGCGATAAGAAGCGCAAGGAATATACCGACCTGCGCCGCCGCGCCCAAAAGCAACGACTTCGGATTTGCGATAAGCGGACCGAAATCCGTCATCGCGCCGATCCCGAGGAAAATCAACGGCGGGAAAATAACCCATTCGACACCCTTGTAAAGATACCAGAAAAGTCCGCCGGGCTGTCCGTTTGCAGGGCCCGCCATCAAAGCGTCGTACGCGCCCGGGATATTGATAAGAAACGCGCCGAAAGCAATGCCGACAAGCAACATCGGCTCAAACTTTTTCACAACGGCAAGGTACACGAGAAAGCATGCTACGACAAGCATTATCAGACAGCCCCAGATACCAAGACTGTATCCTTCAAACCTGGAATAATCGACGACGAAACCCGTGTCGTTCCAAAGGTTCCGGAACCATTCTTTCAGCGTACCGCTCGTCGAGTCGAGCAATATACTTTGAAACATGATGCCTCCTTATGCGATAACGGCAAGTACGTCGTCGGTGTTGACGCTTGCGCCCTTTGACGCGACGAAAGTAATAACGCCGTCTGCGGGTGCCACGATTTCGTTTTCCATTTTCATTGCTTCAAGGATAAGTACGGTCTGACCTTTCTTGACAGCCGCTCCGTTTGTCGCTTTGAAGTCGATGACCGTGCCGGGCATCGGGGCTTTCAGCTGAGTGCCGCCTGCGGGAGCCGCGACGGGAGCGGGAGCCGCTTTAACTTCTGCCTTTTCGGGAGCGGGTGCGGCGACGGGAGCCACTGCGGGTGCGGGCGCTGCCGCCACGGGGACGACGGGTGCGGGCGCGAAACCGCCTGCGACTTCTTCGACTTCGACCTCGTAAGCCTGACCGTTAACTTTTATATTGAACTTTCTCATATTATTACCTCCGATAACTTAACTTTTTAATATTTCTGACGATAAATTTCTGGTTTGAACCCTCGCATTCTTCGCCCATACAGACAGAGATTGCCGCGGTGATCGCCGCAACGACTTCGGGTGAAACGCCCTGAAATTGCGTTTCGGTTTTTGCGCCCGGCGTAACGGTTGCTTCGGGTTTACGTTCCTTTTTCTGCATTTTATTTTTGAACAATTCTTTAAGATTTTTGCGCTCTTTTTTGGGTTTTTCGCCCGATTTTCGCATTATTCTTTCCATAATTGTAAGAACAACGACGATAAGCGCAAGCAATCCGAACACGATAAGAATACCCATAAGGGTGAGTTTACCGCCGATTGCCATCTTTTCGGAAAGTTCCGACGAAAGTGCCGCTATGAACATAAATCACCTCATAAAAGCATTGAAAGCGCGCTTGCGACGTAAGGCTTGACCTCGCGTGCGTCGATGACGGCGTCGATGTATCCGTCCTTTGCCGCCTTGAAGGGATTGCCCTCGGCAAATGTATATTTCGCTTTCAGTTCTTCCTTGTCCTTTTGCGGATTGTCCGACAATTTCTCGTCATAGAAGTTGACCGCCTGATCGGACGACAAAGGCGCAATAGTCGCGTCCGAAAAAGCAATCGTGTAATTGAATCCGATTTCTTTTGCGGCAAGCAGTGCGTACGCGCCGCCGATTGCGTTTTTGATAACCGCGATTTTGGGGTTTTCGGAAAGAGCCATTGCCGTGTATGCCTCGGCTGCGATTTTCGCAACGCCCTTTTCTTCGCATTTGAGGCGTGCCGCGAAACCGTCCGAATCCACGACGCTGACAAGCGGAATATTGTATGCGTCAAGAAGATTTACGAATCTTTTGATTTTCCTGAAATCCTTGCAGGTAAGTTCGCCCTCGACGGACAAAACGCCCACGGGTGCGCCGTCTGCGTATGCAAAGTAGGTTTTCGTCGCCGCCTCGTCACACGATATTTCAAGTGCGGAGCCGTTGTCGCAAATCGCGCCGACCGCGTCCGAAACGCTTTCAACCTTTTTCGCGACCTTGTTGGGGTTGTCGGCGTTTTTGCTTTCGCCCGACAGGAACGTCAGCACGCTTGCGATCTTGTTTTTAAGAGTCGCGACGTCGGCGTATTCAAGTGCCGCAACGCCCGATTTTTCCGCCGCGTCTTTTCCGAGATACTTTTTCGCGTCCGACGGATTTTTCCCGTCTTTTGCAAGAACTGCGGAAGGTGCGGCAAGCGAAGCGTATCCGTCCGTGCCGAAAATAACGACGTCCGCAACGTTTGCAAACACGTCCATAAGCCCCGTTGCCGCGCCGCGGATAACCGCAACGTGCGGGACTTCGTTTTTCATACTTGCGGCAAGGCGAATGATTTTCGAATAACCTTCAAGGACTTTTGCGCCCTCGTCAAGCCTTGCGCCCGCGCTGTCGATAACCGACACGAAAGGCACTCCGTTTTTGACGGCGGCGTCCATGACGTTTTTGATTTTGGTTGCTTGCGCGCTTGAAAAACTGCCGCGCATCGCCTCAAAATTCTGGACAAATAAATAAACGGGAATGCCAAAAACAGTAGCATATCCCGTTATGATACCTTCGCCCAGAGCTTCGACGCCGTCTTCAAAAGTCGTACCCGACGTAAACGCGCCGGTTTCCACAAACGATTTGTCGTCCGTCAATTCGGAAAGAAAACCCAATGCGGATTTCCTTGCCTCGTCGAGTTTCGACAGATTTTCGTTAAGTCTTTTAATGGTGTCCATAATTCCTCCGGAAACTATTTCTTCATTATAAATTATACCCGTTTGTCAGTGCTTTGGCAAACGAAAAATCGAATAATTATTTTCTTATATTAAAAACTTGAAAAACCTTGTTAAAGGTTCTTCAAGTAATTGATTTCTTTGTCGGTAAGATACCTTGACGCGCCCCTGCCAAGCCCGCCGAGCCTTAAATCGCCGATGGCAACGCGTTTAAGGAAAATGACCTCTTTTCCGATCGCCTCGAACATTCTGCGGATTTCCCTGTTTTTTCCCTCGAAAATGGTGACGTCGTAGGAATAAATATTCCCCTCGATTCCTTTGAGTTTCACCTTTGCGCGCGCCGTCGTCTGACCGTCGTCGAGAGTAACGCCTTTGCGAAGTTTTGCAAGGTCGGCTTGCGGAATGTCGCCCTCAACCTTAACGAGATAGGACTTCGGAATTTCGTTGCTCGGGTGCGTGAGATATTGTGCCAGCGCGCCGTCGTTTGTGAGAATAAGCAGTCCTTCGCTGTCGTAGTCGAGCCTGCCGACGGTGAACAGTCGCTTGTCGACGTTGACGTAATCGAAAACGGTTTTTCTGTTAAATTCGTCGCTTGCGGTGCAAACGCAGCCCTTCGGCTTGTACAGCATAAGATAGGTATATTTGTTGACGAGCGTGATTTTTCTGCCGTCGACGGTAACGGTGTCGTTGTCTTCGTTGACCTCGAAGCCGAGTGTCGTTACGGTTTTGTTGTTGACTTTCACGCGGCCTTCTTCGACAAGTTTGTCCGCGCCGCGACGGGACGTAACGCCCGAGCCTGCGATATATTTATTGATTCGCATATAACAATTCCTTAATATTTAATATGTTTATTATATAAAAACTATTAAATAAAGGCAAGTGTTATATCACGATTATTGCGCCGAAAACGCTTCGTTCAAAAGATTTTCGGACACATTCCACATATCGTTTACATTCAGGACGACGACGGCAAAACTTTTCCCGTCTTTTTCCGCCGCGCTCACCAGACATCTTCCGGATTTTTTCGTATATCCGGTTTTCACGCCGATTGCGCCGTCGTAATTCCACAGCATTTTGTTTTTGTTTTTGAAACACCTTGAAACTTCGCCGCTCGTGTCGTGGTATTTTGTCGAAACAATGGTACGAAACACGTCGTTTTTCATTGCGTACGCGGTGATTTTCGCAAGGTCGGCGGCGGTCGAATAATGTTTTTCGTCGTCAAGCCCGTGCGGATTTGCAAAACTACTGTTGATTGCGCCCGCTTTTTTTGCGACTTCGTTCATTTTTGCGACGAACTTTTCAACGCATCCCGACGTCTTTATCGCAAGCGCGACCGCGCAGTCGTTGCCGCTTCTCAGCATCAGACCGTACAATAAATCGCGATACGAGATTCTTTCGCCGGGGCTAAGATACACGCTGCTGCCTTCGATACCGACGGCGGCGGACGGCACGAATATTTCTTCGTCAAGGTCAAAAACTTCCTCGATTACGGTGATTGCGCTCAAAATTTTCGTCGTGCTTGCAATGGGTAGTTTTGCTTGTCCGTTGCTGCTTTTTATGATTTTTCCGCTTTGTAAATCAATGACGGCGTACGCGCTTGTTTGCCTTGCGCGTGCAACATTATTTTCAGGCGTTTTGCATGTATTTACAAAAATAACCGTCAAAACAAACAAGATCGCAAAAATTATCGTTACTTTCTTACGGTGTCCGCAACCGTTTTCAAAAGGTTTATCCATTTGTCCTCCGTATAGTTTTTATCGACGCCGACGTACGTCGTTTTTTCGCCGGCAATTAAAATTCCCACGGGCGTCACGCTCATTCCGAATCCGCCTGCGTCCACGTCCGACGCTTTCTTATCGTTTTTCAGAGCGTTACCTTGTCCGCCGACGTACCCGACGCTGACTTTCGACAGCGGTATCACCGTAGTTTTTTCGTCGATGACGACGGGCTTTCCGACGACTTCCGAAAAATCGAAATGGTTTTTTATTTTCTCAATGTCCATATATCACTCCTTTGAAAAGAGAAACCCACGCTTTTACGTCGAAATACGCGTTCGTTTTCCCTTGCTTTCCCTGTATTATTTTTACGTTTACGTTTTTGATATTAAGGGCGTCACTCGCGCCTTTTATCATTGCCGTAATAAATTCGTCGCCGTCCGAATTTATCATAAGCGTGATTTTCTTAATCGCAATAAGTTTTCTGAAATTCAAGTTTTTCTGCGATTTTTTTGGTTTTTTGTCAAAATTTTGTCCGTTTATTGTAATTTCAAATATACCGTTTACCTTTTGGACGATAATCTTGAATGCCTTTACGCCGTAAACTTTCACGACGAAAATCATACATTCGCGGTCAACGGACAAATATCCCGAAACGTTCACCGCAATCGCGAAAAACGATACGAAAACGCAAAGACACAATAAAAAAAACACCATACGCTTATTCTGTGCGTACGGTGCGTTTTTATGAGAAATATTATTATTTGTATTCTTCGTATTCTTCGTCTTTCAAAAAGTCGGGAACGTCGTTGAAGTCCTCGTCCATATCGTCGAAATCGTCGTTGTTTTCGGGCTCGATTTGTGTCTCGTCCGCGGCGATATCTTTTGCCGAAAACTCCGGCACTGCGCCGCCAACTTCGATAAAGTCGGGCTGATCGACGTTGATTTCCTTTTCAAAATACAGCCCGTCGCGAGCGGTGTCGCGGAAGTTTTTGTCCAGAATCGAGATTCGGTCAAGGACTTCGTTGTAATCGGGCAGGTTTCCGAGGTCTTCCAACTGGAATTTCCTTAAAAACTCGTCGGTCGTGCCGAAAAGGAACGGGCGTCCGACGGCGTCTTTTCTGCCCTTGACCTCGATAAGATTGACTTTCATCAGAACGCTCAAAGCGTAATCGGGATCTTTGCCGCCCTTAATATCTTCGATTTCCTGACGGGTAACGGGCTGTTTGTATGCGATTATCGACAAAACTTCCAACAAACTTTGCGACAAAGCCTTTTCGCGGATGGGCGTCAGCACTTCGACAAGCGTGTCGCCGTAGCGTGGATTTGACGTGAATTGCAGTTTGTCATTGAAACTTGCAAGCACGATGCCGCTGTCGCCGCCGTACTTGACTTTCAGTTCTTCGACGATTTTATTAAGTTCACGCGTGGTAAGGCTCGGGATACGTTCGATAATATCCTTTTTGGAAACGGGCTCGCCCGAGGCAAAAATCAACGCTTCGATTGTTTCCTTAATATTGTCCATCTAATTTTTCCTCCGAATTTACAAGCGGCGTTTCGACGCCTTCCTTGACGGTGATTTCGATATCTTTGAATTTTTCTTCCTGATGCGCGGAAATTTGTTGTTTTTTCATAAGTTCCAGCGTGGCAAGGAAGGTATTTATCGCGTCGATTTTGTTGAAGTCCTTTTCGATAAGGCTGAAATACGACGTCTTTTTTTGTTCAATCAGCACCTCACAGATATGGTGCATGCGGTTGTCGATGGAAAACCTTTCTTTCTGAATGGTCTTCGGTTCAAGCCTTAATTCCTGCTGGACGGCGCGGTACGTCATTTTTGCGTAGGCGTCGATGAGTTTGTCAAGGTCAAAGTCTTTGATTGCAAGACGATAATCGTCTTCCGAAAACACGGGTTCCCTGAAAAAGCGGTTTATGGTTTCCAGTCCTTGCAGTTTTTCCGCCTGCATTTTGAACATTTTCAGTTCTTCGAGCCGGCGGTACAGGTCGCGCTCCGGCAGGTCGTCGGGAGTTTCGTCGACGTTTTCCGTGGGGATAAGCAGTTTCGACTTGATTTCGATAAGTTCGGCAGCCATTGTGATAAACTCGCCGGCGTAGTCGATTTCCTCTTCCGTCCAGTCTTCGATAGGTCCGATTATGTCAAGGTACTGCTGCGTGATGTCGCTGACGAAAATGTCTTCGATTTCGATTTTGTTGCGCCTGACGAGATATAATAAAAGATCCAGCGGCCCGTCGTAAATGCTCAGGTCGTAGCGATACTTCTTTTTGTCGTAAATATCCTCGTCGTCGCCCATAAGGACGTTTTCGACGGCAACCGTTTTTCCGTCGATTTTCTTAAAGTATTCTTCGTCCTTTTTCGAAAACTTTTTAATATCCATCAGAATGATCCCAAAACTTTGAATATAAGATTGTAAATCGCGTTCAGAAACAGGCTGAACATATTGTACTTGTCGGGAATGAACGATATCGCGATAAGCACGACGATAAGCGGCCAGCTGCCGTATCTGTACATGAACTTCACGTATTTGTTCGTGGGGCCCCAAAGTGCCTCCACCACGCGGAATCCGTCAAGCGGGAAAACGGGAAGCATATTGAAAAGCATCAGCGAGCAGTTGAGAATTATCCCGTATATCAGGAAATACGCGACGAGAAAATACAAAACCTCGCCGAAAACCGACGCGTAAACGGCGTCCTCCGGGATAAGGTTGATAAGACACAAAACGCCAAAAAACACGGCGGCGGTCAGCAGATTTGCAAAAATCCCCGCAAGCGACGTGAATATCGTGTCGCGTTTTTTGTGCCCGAAATTATCGGGGTTTATGGGCACGGGCTTTGCCCAGCCGAATCCGATAAGGAAAAACAATACAAGACCGAACACGTCGAAATGCGCCATCGGGTTGAGAGTGAGTCTGCCCGCAAGTTTCGGGGTTAAGTCGCCGCATTTGACGGCAACGCGGGCGTGCGAGTACTCGTGAATCACGATTGCGAACATTGCCGCAAGCGCGTATGCCACGATAAGTATGAATTTGTCCCGCGCCGAGTTCGACGAAGTTAAGATGCTGAAAATCATATTTTTAATACCTATTGTGTTATTGTCGTTCAACGACACAATATATTGTACATATTATAACTTAAAATTAAGTATAAAGTCAATAAAAAACCTTCTTCACAACACGGGAAGAAGGCTTATATAAAGGTTTTTTTACCATTTTGAAAGGATACGTCGTATCGCGTCGAAGAAGTTTTCCTTGTCAACATTGTCCGCGGCTTTGAGTTCTACGGTTTTTATGACGACTCCGTTCTTCACTATTTTGGCGTTTCCCACGACGTCGCCGCGTTTTACGGGGGCTTTTACGCTGTCTGAAAGTTCGTAAACTATCTCGACGTTATCGTCGCCCGCGCGCTTTTTGAAAACCGACACGTTTTCGTCGGCATACACTTCGACTTCCGTTTGTTTGCCTTTTTCGACCTTTACGGTTTTGCCGATATTTTCGCCCTTTCGTACGACGACTTCGTTTTCGTACGCCTTAAAGGAATAATTGAACAAATCGCTGACGTCCTTGAAACGCTGTTTTCCGTTTTGCTCGCCGATGACGGTTGCGATAATTCTCGTGTCGCCGCGCTTTGCGGTTGCGGACAAACAAAACAACGCCTCGGTTGTATAGCCCGTTTTGCCGCCGTCGCAGCCCTGATAAAACTTCACGAGTTTATTCGTATTCGTCATTGTGGTTTTGCGTCCGTCTGGGTGAACGTAGTCTTCCAGCCAGATTTTTGAAAACTCGAAATATTCGTCGTGCGACAAAAGATTTTTCAGCATATACGACACGTCTTTTGCCGACGAATATGCGTTAAGCGCAGGCAAACCCGTCGCGTTCACGAAATTCGTGTTTGAAAGTCCGAGTTTTTCCGCCTTGTCGTTCATACGCTTCACAAAGGATTCTTCGCTCCCCGACGCCGCCTCAGATAGTGCCACCGCCGCGTCGTTTGCGGAGGCAATAACGACCGCTTTCAACAAATTTTTTATCGTGTGCGTGCTGTTTGCGTCCAGAAAAACCTGACTGCCGCCCATTCCCGCGGCTTTTTCGGACACGGTAATTTCGTCTGAAAGGTTAAGTTTTCCCGCCTTAACGTCGTCCAGGATAATCGACGCCGTCATTATTTTCGTCATACTTGCGATGGGCAGTTTTTCGTTTTCGTTTTTTGCGTAAACGACCGTGCCCGTGTCAAAGTCCAGAACGTACGCGGACTTTGCGGCGCAACTTATTTCGTCGCTTTGTTCGTTTTTTGCGTTTGCAACACCGACCGTCGAAAACGACGTCGTTAAAACGGCGGCAAACGAAAACGCGGTAAGCATTTTAAGGATTTTTCTTTTCATATTTCACCTCGCGTATAGCGTAGGCAATCCTTAAATTTTTATTCCTTAAAACGCGACAAGCCTGAATATTTTTGCAAAAATCAGAAACCAAAGCGTGAAAATCACGATATTTATTGTGAAAACAATCAAAACGCACTTAATTATTGTCAAAATATTTTCCTTTGAATTCGTGCTTTTAACACAGTTTGCCGAAAACGAAACGTACGGCGAAAGTTGATTTATCAAAACGTTCAAAAGCAATATCGTCACTAAAAACATCGGGATATACACGACGACAAACTGCACGATTCCCGAAAACGCGACAACCGCATACAAGTCTTTTACGATTCGTCCCGACATAAATCCGAGATACAAAAAACCCGCAAAAAACAACAGCACGACGTATTTGAAAAAAGTCGAAAACATCGCGACGACATAACACGGCAAAATAATTAGAATGGTTTTCCCGATTATGCGCCCCGTATCGACGACCTTATCGCTTTCCGGCGAGTTGTAAAATACGACGGCAAGTATCAGCCCGAAAACGTACAGCAGACACGAAAAAAATATCTGCGTCTTCGACGACCTGAAAAAATCCGCGATTAAAAACGAAATACCGTGCTTTTTGTAATTCACGTTAAAAAGACTATGCGGCGAGTTCAATTTTTATTCTTTGAAAGGATCGACGCCGCCGCGGTCATGATAAACTGTTTGTTGCCTGGTTTCCCCTTTTTCATATCAATGGTTTCGCCGAATTCGTTGTAAAGCGCGTCGACGTCCCCTTTAAGCCACGCGGCGGATATTGCGTTCTGCACGTCTTTTTCAACGGTATCGACGGTTTTTTTGTATTTTTTTGCGATTTCGGCATAGCCGACGTATTTAAGAGGCAATATTTCTTTGCCGCTCGTCGCAAGATAAATCAGGTCGAAAACGTAGCGGTACCCGCATTTGTTCGGAATAAACCCCAATGACAAAAGATAATCGGAAATGGTTTTTTGCATACGATTACCATAAGTCCGATTACCTTGAAAAGCGTTGGATAAATTGTTAAATAAAATCTAATTTTGCAACATCCACCCGATAAACACAGCAAATCCCATCGTAGGCTCGCCGACGTAAACGTGCGTGACAGCCCCGACAAGTTTCCCGTTCTGAATTATGGGGCTTCCGCTCATGCCCTGCACGATGCCGCCGGTTTTATTAATAAGACGCTTGTCGGTAATCGAAATTACCATCGACTTCACGTCGGGCTTACTTTGCCGCTCCGCCTTTACGATGTCGATTTCGTAATATTCGGGTTTCGAGCCCAGAATAGTCGTATAGACGTAGGCTTTCCCGGGTTTGATTTCGTCGATATTTGCGGTTTTGATTTTCTGAAAGTTGTTTTCGGCTTTCGTATATTCGCCGAAAATCCCGAATTCGTTGTTTTTCTTGATTCTGCCTACGGAATCCGACCTTGAAAACGAGCCGATAAGTTCGCCCGCCTTATCGGGCATCGATTTTTTCACGCCGTCGATATATGCGTCGAAAATACTGCCGCTTGTGAGCGCGGAAATTATTCCCGTTTCGGAATCGGCGATATGATGGCCGAGCGCGCCGAATTTTCCGTTTGTCGTAACGTAGGTCAGCGTGCCGATTCCCGTGATTTTGTCGCGGACGTTCACGCCAAATCTTCTTTCGCCGTTTTTATCGACGACAAATTTCGCGCGGACTTCAAACGGTTTCCCGTCCCTTAAAAACGTAAGGATAACGTCGGCGGACGGGAGTTTATTCACGATTGTCGAAATATCTTCGGGCTTTACGACGCTTTTTCCCGCGATTTTCGTCAGCACGTCGCCGCTTCTGACGCCGCTGTCTTTCATCGGAAATTCCGTGCCGTTTGCTGTTTCGACCTTCGATATTCCCGTGACGATTACGCCGTCCGCGCCGATTTCGATGCCGAGCGGCCGACCGCCGAGATACACTTCCGTTGACGTGTCGATGGGCTTTGTCGGCATAACCGCGCCCAATGAATTTACGCTCAGAAACGCAAGAATAAGGATAATAAAAAATCGGGTACAAATCTTCTTCATACCCGATTATTGTCAGTAAAACTTACAAAACTATTCTGAAAAACGCGCTATTTCACAGTAAAATAATGTCATTTCGCGTTTTTATAAGCGTCTGCGTGTTTCTTCATTTCAACCGCGTGCGGCAATGCGTGCTCGCTGTACGTGCTGCCGCCGATAAGCCTTGCGATTTCTTGAAGTTCCCCGTCTTCGTCCAACTTTTTAACGTTCGTGATCGTCTTGTCGGCGGTTTCTTTTTTCTCGATTTTGTAATGATTGTCCGCCATCGACGCAAGTTGCGGAAGGTGCGTTACCGCAATGACCTGCCGCGACACGCTTATGTTGTACAGTTTTTCGGCAACGACCTGCGCGATGTATCCGCTGATACCGGTGTCGATTTCGTCAAAAACCATCGTGTCGATGCCGTCAAGGCGCGCCGTGATGTTTTTAAGAGCCAGCATAAACCTTGACATCTCGCCGCCCGATATGATTTTTTGCAAAGGTTTCAAGGGCTCGCCCTTGTTTGCGGAAATTAAAAACTCAACCTTGTCAAACCCGTTTGACGTGACGTCGTCCGCGGTTTTCCCTGCGTTTTCGTCAAAACTTACGTTGAATTTTGCCGACGGCATACCAAGTTCTTTCAGTTGTTTATTGATTTCGTCCTCAAAACTCACTGCGTATTTTCGTCTTAACGCGCTCAGTTCTTCGGCGTCGCTTAAAAGTTCCGAACGAGTTTTCCCGATTTCCTTTTCAAGTTTTGTCGCGCGCGCGTCCGCATTTATTAAAAAGTCGTATTCTTCCTCGGCATTTTTCAGAAACTCGTTCGCGGCTTCCACCGTGCCGCCGTATTTTCTCACGACCTGCCTTACTTTTTCAAGGCGTTTTTCGACTTTTTCCAAGGAATAATCGTCAAATGACAAGTCGTCAAGGCAACTTTCAAGTTCGTCCGCGACGTCTTTCACGTCGATTTTCGCACTTTCGAGCCTTTCTGCGATTTTCAAAAGATTTTCGTCGAATGCCCCCGCGACGTTCAAAAGGTTTATCGCCTTATTCACCGCACCGACAACCGAAAAGTCCGAGCCGCCGTTAAGGAGTTGATTTGCGTCCTTGGCGGCGTTCAGGATTTTTTCGGCGTTTCTGAATTTCTTTCTGTCTGCAAGAAGTTTTTCTTCTTCGCCTTCCAAAAGTTCCGCCTCTTTCAACTCCGTAATCTGATAATTCAGCACGTCAAGTTTTCTTTCGCGGGTTGCGGCGTCGCCGATATTTTCAAACTCGTTGCACAATTCTTTGTACGAATTATACGTTTTTTGCAGATTTTTCTTGGATTTTTCAATCTTTTCGCCGCCGAAAGCGTCCAGAAGATGAACGTGAGTCGAAACTTTCAAAAGCGACTGATGCTCGTGCTGACCGTGAATATCGACAAGTTTTTCGCCGATACTTTTCAGCATTCCGAGCGTAACCTGCGCGCCGTTTATCCTGCACTCGTTTTTGTCTTTCGTCATCGCGCGCTTCAAAATCAGCACGTCGTCGGGCGCGATCCCAAGGTCTTCAAGGGACTTTTCGACGTCTTTCGACACCGACGAAAACACTGCGGACACTTCCGCCCTTTCTGCGCCGTTTCGTATAAGAGTCTTGTCCGCGCGCTCGCCCAGAACAAAGTTAAGCGAGTCGATGATTATCGACTTGCCCGCGCCCGTTTCGCCACTTAAAATATTCAGCCCCTTTTCAAGATTCAGCGTTAAATCCTCGATAAGAGCAATGTTTTGAATATGCAACGATTCAATCATTTTCAGTCAAGCAACGATTTCAATTTTTCGACGATAGGAACGATTTTTTGTTGGTCTTTGATAACGACAAGAATCGTATCGTCGCCCGCAACGCAGCCCATAACTTCCGGGAAATTGAGTTTATCGACAAGAGTCGCCGCCGAGTTTGCGCCGCCCGACACGGTTTTAATCACGATAAGGTGTCCGGCATAGTCGATGGAAATGACGCATTCCCTGAAAAGGTTGAGCATTTTGCCGGAACTTTTCTGTTCGGTCGACGCGGGCTGAGCGTACTTATATGTCTTGTTGGGAGTCATGACTTTGATGAGTCCCAAATCCTTTATATCGCGCGAAACGGTTGCCTGCGTGACGAGATAACCTTCGTTTCTCAACGCTTCCGCAAGGGCTTCCTGCGTTTCGATTTCGTTTTTATTGATGATTTCGATAAGTTTAAGTTGTCTTCCTGTTCTTGCCATAATATTTCTCCGATTCGTTATTCGACGTCGTTTAAAGGTCGTCAGCGGGGGTAGCCCAGTGCGCGAGCTTTGAAACGAGCCTTTCATAAAAGTCGTGATGACGCGCTTTGATAAAATTCACCGTAAGGTCGGCTTTTTTCACGATGACAGCCGTATCGCCCGAAACTTCCTGTTTTACGTCGCCGTCAACCATCAGAAGTCCGTCCAGACTGTTTTTCGCAAGCCTTATCGAAAACGTATGTTCGTCCGACAAAACAAGCGGTTTGTTCATAAGAGTGTGCGCGCAAATCATGCAAAGCGACACCGCATGCACGTCGGGCGACAGTATCGAGCCGCCTGCGGACATCGAATATGCCGTCGAGCCTGTCGGAGTCGCAAGACATACGCCGTCCGCTTTCGCTGCACCAAGAATCGTGTCGCGCCCTATGAACACCTCGATTTCGACGGGACGGGTGATATCCTTTTTATATACGATGACTTCGTTCAATGCGTAATACGTTTTGCCGCCGTAGGCTACTTCCAGAGCGGTTCGTTTTTCAAGTTCGTATCCGCCCGAAAGCACTTTGTCGATTTCTTTGTCAAAGTCTTCGGGTTCGGTATCGGCAAGAAAACCGCACTGTCCGCGGTTTACGGCAAAAATCGGCGTTTCGAGCCCCGCTTCTTCGGTAATTCCTTCCGCCGCGCGCAAAACCGTGCCGTCCCCGCCCACGACGATGACGACGTCCGCGTCGCTTACAACGTCCGAAAACTTGTTGTACGACATGCCGACAAATCCGCTTTCGCGATAGGACGCAAGCAAATACGTTGCTTTTTTGTTATCGAGAATTTTTTGGATTTGTTTAACGACGGAAATATCGGCGTCGCGGTCAAACCCCGAATAAATGATAAAATGCATAAACCCTAAACCTTCTTTAAGTAATATCCATTATACGGAATAAAAACAAAAAAGTCTATTCGTTTATGCAATTATTATAAGTTTTTTATGAAACTTAAATCGACGCTTTTAACGGGGCGCGATACAAATGCGGTTTTTTTGAAATAAATAAGATATTCGACGTTTTTGTTTTTGAAGTTGTCGGGGACGGTCGTTATTCCTTCTGCCGAAAAACCGAGTTCCCGCGCGAAATTCAGAATATCGTTTACGACTTTCATTCTGTCGACGGGATTTACGACGATTCCGCTTTTGCCGAGTTTTTTCCCTACTTCGAATTGCGGTTTCACCAGAACGACAGCCTGTCCGTCGTCTTTCAGCAGATTGAAACAAGCGGGAAGCACGAGTTTCAAGGAAATGAAACTTACGTCGATTGTCAGAAAATCCTTTTTGCCGTTTACGTCGGAAACCGTAATATCCCTTGCGTTCAGAAAGTCTTTCACGACGACTTTTTTGTTTTTCAAAAGGTTTTCGTTCAGCTGGGTTTGCCCGACGTCGACGGCATAAACGACTTTCGCGCCGTGTTTCAGCATGCAATCGGTGAACCCGCCGTTCGACGCGCCGATATCGACGCATTTCAGATTTTCAACGTCGATATTAAACTCCGCTATCGCCTTTTGAAGTTTATCTCCGCCAAGGCTTTCAAACTCGTCGTTTTTAAAAACTTCGACGTCGTCGTTGTCCGAAACGTCGTACGACGGCTTTTTCTGCGTTACATTATTTACGTTGACTTTGCCCTTTTTTATCAGATTTTCGGCAAAACTTCGTGATTTTAAGTTAAATTTTTGTAAAATAAATAAATCAAGGCGCATTGTCGTATCCTTATTTTTTGCGCGGATTTTCGTTTCTTTTTTTCTTTCGTTTTTCGGGCAAAAGTTCCGAAAGTACCTTTGAAAACATAATGACGAGTTCCGTAGATTTCGTAATCGACAGGTTTTTGAGAGCGGCTTTTCCGCCGACGATTATCGCCGAAATTATCGCGCTGACCGCCACCGCAACGAGTTTTCCCGTTACCGTATCAAGCCCTTTCGTTACGCTTGCCGTGATCACGACGGTGCATGCGCCCGACAATATTCCGAAGATATCGCCGATAACGTCGTTGCAGACGTTCGAAACGATATCCGCGTTTTCGACAATGTATATCGCGATTTTTTCGCTGCGCCCGCAATGTTTTGAAAGGCGTTTGACTTCCGTTTCGTCGGCGGTCGCGGCGGCAATTCCGATTCCGTCAAAAACGACGTTGCCGACAATCAGGAACAATAACAGCACAACAATTACGATAAGATTCCCGTTCGACTCCGTCGATTCGGCGACAAAACTGAAAAAAGCCGACGTAAAAAACGTAATAATCGTTGCTTTCAACGCCCAGTGCGAGTTTTTGACGCGCCCTTTTCGTTTCAGAAGTCGTACTTTGTTGTCGTCGCCATGCTTTTCCACAAAAGTAATTATGACGGCGGACGACGTAATATGATTATTCGGGCTTAAATTCCTCGCAAAGATTGTTAAGTTCGTCGGTCAGAAGCTGGATTTTCCCTTTCGATTCGTTCAGAAATTTCAGACATTCCTTTGAAAGTTCGATGCCGCTGTTGAAAAGCGCAATGCTTTCTTCCAGGCTTACGTTCTGACCTTCCAATTTTTTCACGATTTCTTCAAGTTTCGAGTATGCGGTTTCAAAATTCATACGTTCTCCTTCTCGACGCCGGTAACGGTTGCAAAAATTCGCCCGTCCGCGCCTTTTAATGAAATATCGTCGCCCGTTTTCACGTTTTCGACGCTTAAAACGGGTAAATTATCGCTGTAAACCCTGAAATATCCGCTTTTTAATATTCTTGTCGGATTAAGGTTGTCAAGCGAGTTTATGGATTTGTTTATCTGGTATTCTTTGGTTTTGATAATCGTGTTTTCGGCGTTTTTCATGCGATTGAGCAAAAGTTTGAGCCTTGCAAAATCGTCGCGATACAGTTTTTCCATGCCGCTGCCGACCTTCTGCGCCAGAAGTTTCGTGCGGTTTTCGGCGTTTTCAAGGTGTTTTGCCGTCGCAAATTTTCCGCGCGACAAAAAGTCGAAAACGTTCTTTTTGTATTCCCGCACGTCGTATGCGATAAGTTCCGCCGCGGCTGTCGGAGTCGCGCTTCTTGCGTCGGCTGCAAAATCGCAAAGCGAAAAGTCGGTTTCGTGTCCGATTGCGGAAATAATCGGCGTTTTCATATCGTAAACCGCGCGCACGACCTTTTCGTCGTAAAACGGCATAAGGTCTTCAAGACTGCCGCCACCGCGCGCAAGTATGCAACAATCGTAACCCAGTTTATCGACGGCGTAAAGCGCGGACGTAATTTCCCGCGCGGCAAACTCGCCCTGAACTTTCACGTCTTTCACAACGATGTCGATATTGTCGTTGTATTTTCTTATCGTCCTGCAAATATCGCGGATAACCGCGCCCGATTTACTTGTGACGACGATAACGTTTTTCGGAAATTTCGGAATGGGTTTTTTATGCGCGGCGTCAAATATACCCTCGTCTGCGAGTTTCTTTTTCAACTCTTCGATTTTCTGATACAAAAGCCCGATGCCCTGCGGCTCGATCTGGCTTACGATAAACGAAAACCTGCCGCCCTGAACGTAATAATCGGGGGAACCTATGACGATGACTTTTTCGCCTTCTTTCGGCACGTAGGTTTTTTTGTAATTGAAACAACTGCAAGGGAGTATCGCGCCGCTGTCTTTCAAGGAAAAGTACGAGTGCGCGCCCGACGCGCGGAAGCCCGAAATCTCGCCAATAATCGCGATGTTTTTCAACATTTCTTCCGCCTGAAAAATCCTTTTTATGACGGTGCAAAACTCCGTTACCGTCACTAATTGTCTTTCGTTCATACGGGATACTCCAACATGACTTTTCCGAATTTTTGTTTTCGGAAGTCGTCGATAATCGCGCGCGCCGTACGTTCGTAATCGTAATCGCCGCCGCGCAAAACGAAACCGCGTTTTACCGCAATTTCTTCAAAAATTTGTATATTTTCGGCGTTTTCGGAAGAAATTTTGTATCTTTCCGTCAATGCGCCGCTTTTATTCGTTTTCAAAAAATCGATAAGATTTATCGCCACTTCGTTAATGTCCAGCACGTCGTCTTTGATACTGCCGATGAACGCAAGATGCATTGCGGCGTTCTGGTCGTCGAGTTTCGGCCACAGAGTGCCCGGCGTATCCAGCATATCGACGCCCTTTTGCACGCTCAGCCATTGCTTTGATTTCGTGACGCCGGGACGGTCGCCCGTTATCGTGCGTTTGCCGCCGCAAAGACTGTTGATAAGCGTCGATTTTCCGCTGTTCGGAATGCCGATAACCATCGCTCTCACGGGGGTGTTCACGCCCTTTTCGCGATAACGTTTGATTTTGTCGTCTAACACGCACAACAACTTTTTCAGGATTTTCGCATTGTCTTTCCCGTTCGCGCTGTTGCTTGTGACGTAGGCAAAGCCTTTTTCGTCAAAGTACGCGCACCATTTTTTAAGGTCGGATTCTTCGACAAGGTCGGCTTTGTTCAGGACGTACACGATGGGTTTGTTTTTGATAACGTCCGAAAACGACGGATTTATGCACGCCGAAACCGCGCGGCTGTCCAAAACGTAAATGACCGCGTCGACGATTTTGATATTCTCTTCGATAAGGCGCATGGCTTTCGTCATGTGCCCCGGAAACCAGTTAATCTGCATCGTTTTTCGTCAATAAATCGGGACGAACCCGTTTTGTGATTTCAAGCGCCTGTTCGTAGCGCCATTTTCTTACTTTTTCGTGGTCGCCGGACGTCAGAACCTCGGGAACTTCCATTCCCATGAAGTTTTGCGGGCGGGTGTACTGCGGATATTCCAGAAGATTTTCGGAAAAACTTTCTTCCGTCGTGGACTCGGAACTTCCCAACACCCCGGGAATGTACCTTACGACGGCGTTGATAAGCACAAGCGCGGGCAATTCCCCGCTTGTGAGAACGTAATCGCCGATTGAAATTTCCATGTCGATATCGAGGTCGATAACACGTTGATCGACGCCCTCGTAACTTCCGCAAAGAATGACGATATGTTCTTCCTTCGACAACTCCTCAACGAGTTTTTGAGTAAGCGGCACGCCGCGCGGCGACATATAAATGCGTTTCGCCTTGTGCAAAGGATCGACGCTTTGAATAGCGTCGTGCACGGGCTGCGGCGTCATAATCATACCCGCGCCCCCGCCGAAACTGTAATCGTCGGTTTTGTGATGCTTATCCTTTGAAAAATCGCGGATTTGCGTCAGATTTACCCTAAAAAGGTTATTGTCGATTGCTTTTTTCAGAATGCCGCTGTCGAGTGCCGAAAAAACTTCGGGAAACAGCGTGACGACGTCATACTTGTTCAACTGCGACCTCCTTGAATCGTTTTCCGTCCAAAGTTATGGTTTTTTTGTCGATATCGACGTTTTTGATCAGGTCTTTCAGCGCGGGAAACATCGTTTCGTTTTTGCCGTCGGACACGACGTAAACGTCGACGGCGGCATTTTGCATAACGTCGGTGAGCGTGCCGATTTCTTTATCGTCCACAAAAACCTTTGAGCCGAGAATATCCACGATAAACCAGGTGTTTTCGGGAAGTTTCACGGCGTCTTCACGCGCGACGGACACGTATTCGTTTTGCAAAAGTTCCGCGTCGTTTCTCGTATCCACGCCCTTGAACTTCACGTACGCGCAATCGTTTTGCACGCGCGAAGATTCAACCGTCATTTCCTGACCTTTGACGGTTGCTTTTTTCAACTTATTAAAACGCAGGACATCGTCGGTGATCGGTATGATTTTTACCTCGCCTTTAATGCCCTGTGCTTTTACGATTTTTCCGATAATCAACATTGATTATTCCTGCGCTTTATCTTCCGTTTCGTTATCGCCGTCTTTCTCGACGATGGAAACGGTGTAAAACTTGTGTTTGCCTTGCTTGCCGGACGCCGCTTTCACGATTGTGCGAATTGACTTTGCGATACGTCCTTGTTTTCCGATTACCTTTCCGATATCGTCTTTCGATGCGGAAATAACAATTTCGGTGGGCTTGTCATCGGCATACTCGACCGTGACGTCAGCGTCGCCGGTCAGCGTATCGACGATATATTTCACCAAATCTTTCATAGTATAAGTTTATTACTTTTCGATGATGCCGTTTGCCTTGAACAGGTTGCGAACGGTTTCAGTGGGTTGCGCGCCGTTGTTGAGCCATTTTTTCGCGATTTCGGCGTCGATGTTTACGAGAGCGGGTTCTTTCGTCGGATCATAGTAACCGATTTGTTCGATATACATTCCGTCACGCGCTTTTCTGCTGTCGGTAGCGACGATGCGATAAAAAGGTGCTTTCTTTGCGCCCATTCTGGTTAATCTGATTTTTACAGCCATTGTTTAATCCTCCAATGTAAATTGTTATAAATTTTGATGTTTTATATAATACTTTTGATATTATCCGATGTTAAAACGGGAATTTCATGCCACGCATGCCGTTTTTAGAAACGCGACGCATCATTTCCTTGCTCATGTCGAATTGTTTCAACAGTTGGTTCACGTCCTGAATGGAAGTGCCGCTGCCCGCCGCGATTCTTTTGCGCCTGGACGCCTTGATAATGTCCGGATTGTTGCGTTCTTCCGGCGTCATCGAAAGGATAATCGCTTTTGTTTTAATGATTTTACTTTCGTCGATATCGTCTTCGTTGACCTTTCCGCCAAGCCCCGGCACCATCGACATAAGTTTCCCGATGCCACCCATCTTTTTCACGCTTTCAAGCTGATTTAAGTAATCTTGCAGAGTGAAAGAGTTGGTCTTCATCTTCTTTTGAAGTTTCAACGCTTCTTCTTCCGAAAACGCTTCCTGTGCCTTTTCGATAAGCGTCAGAACGTCGCCCATGCCAAGGATTCGGCTTGCCATACGGTCGGGATAGAACGGCTCGATATCTTCCATCTTTTCGCCGCTGCCGACGAATTTTATGGGTTTGCCCGTCACCGCTTTTATCGAAAGCGCCGCGCCGCCGCGGGTATCGCCGTCGAGTTTCGTGATGATGACGCCCGTGATGTCGAGTTTTTGGTTGAAAGTTTCCGCAACGTTGACGGCGTCTTGTCCCGTCATGCTGTCGACGACAAGAAGGATTTCGTCAGGCTTTACTTCCGCTTTGATTTTTTGCAGTTCTTCCATCAACTGTTCGTCGATATGAAGTCGTCCCGCCGTGTCGACGATAAGGACGTCCGCCCCTTGCCTTTTCGCCTCGTCCAAAGCGTCTTTCGCAATCTTTACGGGGTTGATTTGCCCTTCTTCAAAAACGGGAACGTTGACTTTCCCGCCGACGACCTGCAACTGTTTTATTGCCGCGGGACGATATACGTCGCACGCCGCAAGCATGACTTTTTTGTTTTGTTTTTTCAGCATCCCCGCAAGTTTTCCGCACATTGTGGTTTTGCCCGCGCCTTGAAGACCGCACATCATAATAATTGTCGGGGGTCTGTCCGCCACCGCAAGCTTGCTGTGCGTGCTGCCCATAAGCGCGATAAGTTCGTCATTGACGATTTTTATAACCTGTTGCGTGCTGTTAAGACCTTTCAGGATATCTTCGCCCGAGGCTTTTTCGGACACTCTGTTGATAAAATCCCTTACGACCTGAAAGTTTACGTCCGCTTCAAGCAGCGCGATTCGGATTTCACGCATTGCCTGCTTGATTTCAAGGTCGGTCAATTTGCCTTTTTCACGCATTTTCGAAAAAACGTGATTCAGTTTTTCCGACAAACTGTCGAATGCCATATTACTCCTCCAAAAGCGCGACGGCGTCGTCAAGACGCTTAATCGCAGCGTCGACGTTTCCCTTTTTCGCGTCTTCCTTTGCCGCGTTTATCGCGTCCAGAATGCAGGAAGACCTTTCGATAAGGCGAAGTTTTTTGTCGACGTCTTTCAGCGTTTTCACGCTTCTCACAAGCACGTCTCTTACAGCCTGTCGCGAAACGTCAAGGTCGGACGCGATTTCAAACAATGAAATGTCGCAGTCGTAATACTGGCGCATAATCTCCGCCTGATGCGACGTAAGCAGCGCGCCGTAAACCCTCAGTAGTTCGCTGACGTTAAGTTTTTCGTCGATATCAATCATAAAAAACAACTGTAAAGGCTTTTACCTTTACAGTCATTATAACAAATATAATTATATTGTCAATCGTTTATCGTCAGTTTTCAAAAATAGCGTCGACGAATTCTTCGGGATCGAACGGAAGAAGGTCGTCGATTTTTTCTCCGACGCCGACGAATACCACGGGAATTTCCTGTTCAGCGGAAATCGCCATAACCACGCCGCCCTTTGCCGTGCCGTCGAGCTTTGTTAAGATTATGCCGTCGATGTCGATTGCTTCCGAGAAAATCTCGACCTGCGACAATGCGTTTTGTCCCGTCGTCGCGTCAAGCACGATATAGCTGCGATAATCGGCGTTCGGCAGTTCCCTGATGATGACCTTGTGGATTTTTTTGAGTTCGTCCATAAGGTTTTTCTTGTTGTGAAGACGTCCTGCGGTATCGACGAGAATAACGTCGTCGCCCCTGGCTTTTGCCGACGAAATCGCGTCAAACACAACGCTTGCGGGATCGCTGCCTTCCTTATGTTTGATAATTCTGACGTTCGCGCGATCCGCCCATACTTCAAGTTGATCGGACGCCGCCGCCCTGAACGTGTCCGCGGCAGCCACAACGACGCTTTTCCCGATTGATTTGAAATAGTTTGCAAGTTTGCCGATTGCCGTCGTTTTTCCGACGCCGTTCACGCCTGCAAGCAAGATGACCAAAGGATAGTCATAGTCGGGAATGTCGTAGCTGATGCTGTCGACCATGATACGTTTCAAAAGATTTTTCGCCTTTTCGGTATCGGTGATTTTTTCGCGATAGACCTCGTCCTTAAACTCGTCAAGAATTTGTTCGGTTGCGGTCACGCCCATATCGGCGGTGAGCATCGCTTCCTCAAGTTCCTCATAAAAGTCGTCGTCGAGAGCGCGTCCCGAAAACGCCGCGAAAATCTTTTTGCCGATATTGTCTTTCGTCTTTTTAAGACCTTCTTTAAGTTTGCTGAAAAATCCCATATTATCAGTTCTCCTTCGTTGCGTACTTCAACGCTTCGGACAAGTTGACCGACAAAAGCGTCGATACGCCGCGCTCTTCCATGGATACGCCGAAAATGTTGTCCGCGATTTCCATCGTCGGTTTTCTGTGCGAAATGATGATGAATTGCGTGCGTTCCGAAAAATGTTTCAGATACTTTGCAAGCAATCCCGCGTTCGCGTCGTCCAAAGCGGTGTCGATTTCGTCCAGCACGCAGAACGGCATCGGACGCATTTTGATAATCGCAAACAAGATAGCGATTGCGATAAGCGTTTGCTCGCCTCCCGAATAGGACGAAATGTTGAGCATTCGTTTTCCCGGGGGTTGCGCGTAGATTTCGATGCCCGATTCCAGCGGATTTCCGTTGGGATTTTCCACGATTTCCAGTTTCGCGCGGCCACCGCCGAACAACGCCGTGAACGTTTCTTTGAAGTTTTCGTTGATTTCGTTGAAAGCGTCGGTGAATCTCGTCGTCATCTCGGTCGTCAGATCTTCGATGATTTTGATAAGGTCGGCTTTGCCTTTTTCGATGTCTTCGCATTGTGCCTTTTCGTTTTCAAAGCGTTCCGACACTTCCTTATATTCTTCGATTGCGTGCGGGTTGACGTCGCCCAAAGCGTTAATCGACTTTTTCAGGCGGCTGATATTCTGTTGCGCGTCCTTGATTTCAAATTCTTCGTTCTTGAATTCAAGCGCGGTCTGATAAGTCAACTCGTACTCTTCCCAGATATGCTCGTGCAGATATTTGATTTCGTTGTTGGTTTGTTCCAACCTGTTTTCTTCCTTAAAGCGTTTTTCTTTAAGGTCGTTAATCGTTTTGTTGAGCGTATCGCGCTTGCCGTCGATAACGGAAATTTCCTCGTTCGTGGACGCTTTCGTCGCCTTGAACGCGTTGAGTTTCCCCTCGATATCCTCGATTTTTCTTCTGTCGTCTTCGCTTATAGCCTTGCGTTTGCCGGCGTCTTCGATCTGTTTCAGACTTGCGCGGTTGGTCGTGAGCGACGCGGATATATCAAGGAGCAAGTTGCTGATGCTCTGACATTCCTTTTTGAGTCGCGAAATGTCAAGGTCGGTCTGGTCGATATCGGTCTTGGTTTTCGTCACGTCAAGGCGCACCGACATAAGTTTGTCGTTAAGTTCCGCCTGCAACTTTTTGTTTTCGTCGGTGACCGATTTGGACTGCGCGTTTTCGGCGTCGGCGTTTTCGCGCTGAGCCTTGATGTCGCTTTCCATTTTGTCGGCAAGTTTCAACTTTTCTTCGGTGTCGCGGACGATGTCCGAAAGGCTTTGGATTTCATCTGCTTGCGCCTTGATTTCGCTTTCTGCCGACTGAATGCTTTCTTTGGATTTATTAAACTTTTCTTCGGTAACGGAAAGCTGAATTTTAAGCGCGGAGATTTCCGCCTCGGTGTCTTTTATCGTCTTTTCGGCAAGGACTTTTTCGCGTTCCGCCTCGTTGCACATTTGAACGATATTGTCAAAATCGCGGCGCGCTTTGTCCAAATTCGCCTTAATTTCGGCGATTTCGCGGTCTTTTGCCAAAATATTTGCAACGTCGGGTTTCCTGCTGCCGCCCGTGATCGCACCGTGCGCGGCGATAAAGTCGCCGTCAAGCGTCACTATCTTGAACGTATAGCGATACATCTTGGAAATGCCGATTGCGGTGTCAAGGTTGTTCACGACAAGCGTGTTTCCGAGCATGCCGCGGATAACCCCTTCGAACCTGCTTTCGTATTCGATAAGGTCGGCGGCAAAACCTATGACGCCGTGTTCTTTCAGCACGCGCATTTGGTCGGCGTCGGGTTTCCTGCCCCTGATGACGTTGATGGGTTGGAAAGTAACCTGTCCGTAACCCTTGCGTTTTAAGAAGTCGATGATATATTTTGCGTCTTCTTCGTCGTTCGTGACGATGTTACGCAGCCCGTTGCCGAAAGCGACGTCCATTGCGACTTCCATGCCCTCGGGCGTTCTGATGATTTCCGCGACAAGCCCCTGCGACCTTCTTTTAAGTTCCGGATTGACCTTCATATCCGACATAAGAAGTTGAATCGCGCGGCCGAAACTGTCGTAACTTTCTTTCGCCTGCACCGCAAGCATATGCTTTGTTTCAAGCGCGGTGATGCGGTTTGTGAATTTATTTTTGTCTTCGTTGAAACTTTTGAGGGTTTCGACGTTGTCAAAATACGCGTTGTTTGCCTCGTTAAGCGTCATATCCAGCGACGCGATTTTGTTTTTTGCGACGGTGATATTGCCTTCAAGCACGGAATTTGCGACGTATTCTTCGTCAAGCGCCGCCTTTTTGTCCTTTAACGTGCCTTTCAAAAATTCAAGGCGTTTCGCGCTCATATCGCGCTCTGCGATGTATTTTCCGAGGTTCGCCTTGATATTTCCCAGTTCTTCCGCAGTAAGCACAAGGTTTCTTTGCGAGATTTCCCTTGCTCTCTCGTCGTCGGAGAGTTTTTCGGTGACGGCGTTGTACTTTTCGGTAACGTCTTTAAGTTCCGCCTCCAACTTTTCAAGAGAGCCGGTTTTTACTTCCTTTTCGGTGACTTTATCGACAAGTTCCTTTGACTTCCCGTCAAGTTCTTCCTTTTTGATTTCTTCTTCCTGTTCCAGACGTTTGATTTCGTTGCTGACGGACAAGGCACGCTCTGCGTACAACTTGCTTTCGCCCTCGGCAGTCGCAAGCCCGACGTTAAGTTTAATAAGTTCCTCGTTCAGAACCGAAATTTCTTCGTCGATTTTTGCGATAATATCCTTATATTTCTCGTAATTAGTCTCGTTTTCCTGATATTCCTGTTCAAACTTCACGGTGTCCAGAATGATTTTTTGGAGTTTTTCCGTGATGGCGTCGACAACGGATTTGTTGTTTTCGTAACGATAAATAAAGTAATTGATTTCGGCGTCTTTAAGTTCCTGATAAAGAGCGTTGTACTTTTCGGTCGCGCGGGCTTGCTTTGCCAGCGGTTCAAGCCGAAGTTCCAGTTCGTGCAAAATGTCTTTTACGCGCGCAAGGCTTTCGTTGGCGCGGTCGAGCTTTCTTTCGGTCTCGTCCTTTTGCGCCTTGAAGTTGGCAATGCCCGCTGCTTCTTCAAAGATACTGCGCCTGTCGATGGGTTTCGCCTGAATAATCTGCGCGACGCGACCTTGCCCGACGATGCTGTAACCTTCGCGGCCGATACCGGTGTCGTGCAAAAGCGTGATGACGTCTTTAAGGCGGCATTTCTGCTTGTTGATAAAGTATTCGCCGACGCCGCTTCTGTCGATTTTTCGTCCTAAAACCACGTCGTCCGACTCGATCGGGAAAATGCGGTTTTTGTTGTCGAAATACAAGTTGACTTCGGCGTACGACAATGAACGGCGCGCTTCCGTACCCTTAAAAATAACGTCGGTCATCGACTTTCCGCGCATCGCCGAGGGGCGTTGATCGCCAAGAACCCATTTTACCGCTTCCGCAACGTTGGATTTGCCGCAGCCGTTCGGTCCGACGATGACGGTGATACCGTCCTGAAAAGTTATTTCCGTCTTGTCTGCAAAGGATTTGAACCCCTGCAATTCCATTTTTTGAAAACTCACAAAAAATCTCCTATATCTTGTGATACCTGATTATTATAACACAAAATATAGGAGATTGAAAAGTAATTTAAGTCCCTTAAATTATTTATTCGTTATCAATTTTTTGTACGCGACTTTCGCCGCCATTTGCTGGGCTTCTTTTTTGCTGCCGCCCGCGCCTTTGCCCATTTCTTCGCCGTCGATATAAACGATAAATTCAAACTTTTGTTTTTGCAGCGCGCTTTCGTCGTTCAGTGCGTCTTCGTATCTTACGGCAAGCGAGTGTTTCCCCGCAAACTCGTTGAGCATCGACTTATAATCGTAAAAATTATTGTTGTTGCATTCGCTAAGCCTGATTTTCGGTTCCAGAAATTTCAGAATGAAATTTTTTGCATTTTTGATGCCGCCGTCGAGGTAAATGCTGCCGACAATCGACTCAAACAAGTCGCCCATCACCGACGAATTGCGGTTTATGCCCATTTTCGTCTCGGATTCGCCCATAATCAGAAACTCGTTAAGTCCTGTCTTTTTTATGGTTTCGGCAAGGGGTTTTTCGCTGACGATTGCCGCGCGCATACGGGTGAGTTGTCCCTCGTCAAACGACGGGTGTCGTTTCATCAACGCCTCGGCAATGACGAACGAAAGTATGCTGTCGCCCAAAAATTCAAGATTCTGATATGAACGTTTTGTGCCCTTTTTTACGCCGCTATTGTGCGTAAAAGCGCGAATTAACAGGTTTTTGTCCTTAAATTTGTATCCGATGATGTCTTCGACTTCCGAAAAACTTTCAAGCATTTTCAACCTCGTAATCGGAAAGCGCGTCCCTTATCGCGCCGGTAATATCGCGCCGCGCAAGGTTTGCTGCCTGCAACAGCCCGACCGTAACTGAGCGAGCCTTGGAGCTTCCGTGGATTTTCACAACGACTTTATTTGCGCCCAAAAATACCGCGCCGCCCTTTTCGTTGACGTCCATAGTATGTTTCAGTTTTCTGAGTGCGGGTTTCAATAAAAGCGCGCCAATTTTCGCGCGGAGTCCGCCGGCGTTAATGTTGTCTTTCAGCATTTTGAAAATGGAAAGTCCCGCGCCTTCCAGACTTTTTAACGCGATATTTCCGTTGAAGCCGTCCGCAACGACGACGTCGTATTTGCCGGAGATAATATCCCGCGCTTCCATATTGCCGAGAAAGTTCAGTTTGCTGTCTTTAAGCAACAAAAACGCCTCGTGATTGAGTTCCGAACCTTTTTTGTCTTCCGTGCCGTTTGACAAAAGCGCGACTCTTGCATCGTTTTTTCCCGTCGTGATTTTGTAATACGCGTCCGCCATAATCGCAAAATGCAAAAGGTTTTGCGGTTTGCAATCGACGTTCGCGCCGCAATCGCACAGCACCACGCCTTCGTTATTGCCGTCGACCGTCGGGAGCAACGCCGCCATTGCGGGACGGGATATCCCTTTGATTCTTCCGATTTTCAGAAACGCGCCGGTAAGCAACGCGCCCGTCGAGCCTGCCGACACGATGCCGCCGATATCGTCACGGTTTTTCAGCGCGTCAAAGGCTTTCACCATACTGCTTTCGGTTTTTTTGCGGATTGCGTCGGTGGGTACGTCGTCGTTCGTAACGACGTCTTGCGCGTCGATGATTTCGATGCGGTCGGAATTTCTCGTGACAAGCGTTTTCAAAACGTCTTCCTTTCCCGTAAGCACGAGAGAAAGGTCAAAGTCTCGGTCAAGTGCGTCAAGCGCGCCTTTTACTATTTCTTCCGGGGCGTTGTCGCCGCCGTAACAATCAAGTACGATTTTTGTCATAAATACCCTTGTTTTTCTTAATTTATCAATTAAAAACAGTATATCATATTCAAAATGCGTAAGCAAGCGATTTATTATATGCAAGACCTTCGCGTGCGTTTACGACGTTTTTCGACATTATTCGTTTTTACGGTAAAAAATAACCCCGCGTCTGCGGGGTTAAAACTTTTTTTAATTAAGCGTTCAATGCTGCTTTCGCTTTTTCGCAAAGAGCGGTGAAAGCAGGCGCGTCGTTGACGGCGATGTCTGCAAGAACCTTGCGGTTAAGGTCGATACCTGCGACTTTCAAACCGTGAATGAGCGTGCTGTAAGACATATCGTTCATACGAGCGGCTGCATTGATACGAGCAATCCAAAGTTTACGGAAATCGCGTTTTTTGGCTTTACGTCCGACGTAAGCGTAGTTTTGCGATTTCATAACAGCCTGGCGAGCTACGCGGTAAAGTTTGGACTTGCCGCCCCAGTAGCCTTTGGCTTGTTTCAAGATTTTTCTGCGTTTTTTAACGGCGTTGACGCCTCTTTTAATTCTCATATTCTATACCTCCGACTTAGTACGGCAATTGACGTTTGATGTTGTTGGCGACTTGTCCTTCAAGGTAGTAACCTTTTCTCAAATTGCGCTTTCTTTTGGTGCTTTTCTTTGTTAAGATGTGCCTTCTGCCCATTTTGCTGCTTTTAACCTTACCGGATTTGGTAACGGTAAAACGCTTGGCGACAGTAGTTCTGGTTTTTTGTTTAGGCATATTTCTGTCCTCCAATGATTATATAAAGTTATTACTTTTTGTTGTTGACGGGACTTATCGTCGTGGAGATGATACGTCCTTCGAGTTTGGCGGGTTTATCCACCTTGTAACTGCCTTCTTCCAGCATTTGCAGGAATTCGGAAACGACTTCGAAAGCGAGGTCGGAATGTTGCATTTGTCTGCCTTTTAAGCGCAAAGCGATTTTGATTTTGTTGCCTTTTGACAAAAACTTTGCGGTCTGGTTGGCTTTCGTTTTCATATCCCCGACGTCGATTGTCGCCGAAAGTTGAATTTCTTTAAGTTCGACAACGCTTTGTTTTTTGCTGTCCTCTTTTTCGCGCTTTTTCTGGTCGAAAAGATATTTTCCGTAATCGATAATTTTGCACACGGGCGGAACGGCAGTCGGTGAAATTTTCACAAGGTCAAGACCTTGGTCGGCTGCGAGTTCAAGAGCGCTTCTGCTGGACATAATGCCAAGCATCTCGCCGTTTGAGCCGATAACCCTGATTTCAGGATCGCGGATTTGCTCGTTAATTTGCGTGGATTTATCCGGTTTTATAAAATTATCCTCCTTGCGCCAAGCGCATTATAATGCAAAAAAAAGGTAGTTTCCGCAAACAGAAACTACCCTTACAAAAGATTGACTTTTCAGTAAGAACCGGTGAGCCTGATTGCTGTCGGTGAGAAAGGTAATTTCTACTTGCGGACTAATAATATCAATATTATATTTTATTGTCAAGCAATTTTGAACTTATTTATCCAAAATTTCCAGAAGTTTAAGGTCGATTTTGGTCTTGTCGCCCTCTTTCATAACCTTGATGACTTCCGCTTTTACTCTGTCGCCGATGTTCACGACGTCTTCAACCTTTTCGACGCGCTTGTCGGAAAGTTTCGAAATGTGAATCATGCCGTCTTTGCCGGGAGCGATGTTGACGAATGCGCCGAATTGAAGGATACGTACGACGGGACCTTCAAACACGTCGCCGACCTCGGGATCTTTCGCGATTGCAAGGACGATTGCCTTTGCGCGTTCTGCGCGGTCGATGTCTTCGCAAGCGATAAATACCATTCCGTCGTCGCTGATGTCGATTTTGACGCCGGTTTCGTCGATGATCTTGTTGATGACTTTTCCGCCCGATCCGATGACGTCTTTAATCTTGTCGGGATCGATGTTGAAGCGGATAATCTTGGGCGCGTATTTCGACAGTTCTTTCTTCGGTTCCGCGATGCATTCCGCCATCTTGTTAAGGATGAAGAGTCTGCCCTGACGAGCCTGTTCCAAAGCGGTGCGAAGGATTTCTTCGTTGATGCCCTTAATCTTGATATCCATCTGGATTGCGGTGATACCGTCTTTCGTGCCGGCAACCTTGAAGTCCATGTCGCCAAGGAAGTCTTCAAGTCCCTGAATATCGCTCATAATAGCGACTCTGCCGGTTTCGTCGTCCTTGATAAGTCCCATTGCGATACCTGCGACGGGAGCCTTAATAGGTACGCCTGCGTCTTCAAGAGCCATCGTGCTGCCGCATACGCTCGCCATAGAAGTCGAGCCGTTGCTGCTCAAAATGTCCGATACCGTACGGATTGCATACGGGAATTCGAGTTCGTCGGGAAGGACGGGTTCAAGCGCGCGTTCTGCAAGTGCGCCGTGTCCGATTTCGCGACGTCCGGGCGATTTTGCGGGTTTCGCTTCGCCGGTCGAATACGGGGGCATGTTGTAGTGATGCATATATCTCTTGTAATTGTCGTCGTCAAGACCTTCGAGTTTCTGCACTTCGGAAATCGTGCCGAGCGTGCAAGTCGTCAAAGCCTGGGTTTGTCCGCGTGTAAATACCGCGCTGCCGTGAACTCTCGGCAAAATGCCGTGTTCGCACCAGATAGGACGAATTTCGGTGAGCGAACGACCGTCGGGACGAATACCTTTGTCAAGGATTTTCGCGCGGACTTTGACTTTCTTCAAAGCGTAAAGCGCGTCGCCGACAGAACTTAAATCGTCGGGGAAAATGTCTGCGAAGTGTTCAATCGCTTCTTTGTTAAGAGCGTCGTCGCGGGCTTCGCGTTCGGTACGGTCAAACGTATCGAGGACGTAATCCATCTTTTTGTCTGCCCACTCGAAAACAGCCGCTTTGACTTCGTCGCTGGGGAGATAAAGGTGAACTTCCTGTTTTGCTTTTCCGCACGCTTCCTGAATACCTTCGATCCAGGTGATGATTTTCTTGATTTCTTCGTGGCCGAACAGGATTGCGTCAAGCATTTCTTTTTCGGAAATGATGTTTGCGCCCGCCTCGACCATCATGATTGCGTCTTTCGTTCCCGCAAGGCTCAGATGAAGTTTGCTCTTTTCGCGTTCCGCGGGCGTGGGGTTGATGATATATTTGCCGTCAACGTATCCGACGACGACCGACGCCGTGGGGCCTGCGAAAGGAATGTCGGAAATACTGAGCGCGATCGAGCTGCCAAGCATACCGAATACCTCGGGCGGGATTTCTTTGTCAACCGAAAGCGCGGTTGCGACGACTGCGACGTCGTTCAAGCAGCCCTTCGGGAACAAGGGACGAATGGGACGGTCGATAAGACGCGACGTAAGGATCGCTTTATCGGAAGGTCTGCCTTCTCTCTTTTTGAAGCCGCCGGGGATTTTGCCCACTGCGAACATTTTTTCTTCGAAGTCAACGCCGAGAGGGAAAAAGTCGATTCCGTCACGGGGTGTTTTTGCCATCGTAGCATTGGTAAGGACGACGGTTTCGCCGCATCTTATGAGACAACTGCCGTTTGCCTGACCGCAGTACGCGCCGATTTCAACGGAGACTTCGCGTCCGCCGATTTCGGTTTTGAAAATTTTTCTTTCCATATACTCTGTCCTCCAAAGACTTCCGCAATTCCCGCAAGAAGTCCAAATTTACGTTTTTTATGTTTTTTTCAAAAAAAACGGGGCGCAAAAGCACGCCCCGAAAAAATTACTTTCTGAGTTCCAACTTCTTAACGATAGCGCGGTATCTTTCGATGTCTTTGCTTTTAAGATAGTTGAGCATGTTGCGGCGTTGACCGACCATCATCAACAAACCTTTGCGGCTGTGGTGGTCTTTCTTGTGCGTCGCGAGATGCGCGGTGAGTTCGTTGATACGAGCGGTGAGAAGCGCGATTTGTACTTCGGGTGAACCGGTGTCGCCTTCCGACCTTGCGTTGTCCAAAATAATTTTTTGTTTAGTTTCCTTATCCATTGTTTTGCCTCCTTCGGTGGATAAATAATTCGCCTTAGGCAAAGTATATCTGCGGAGATTTAGATAAACGTTGCGAAAGGTACGAAAAGAATATTATCATAAAAATAATTTTATGTAAACCGAAAACGCCTACTTTTTCCAAAAATTTTCGTGTCTTTCCCTTAAAGTTTCGGCGCGTTCGATATATCCTTTCACGTCTTTGACGTCGGCAAGACGCTCGATGCGGTTTTCTTCCCTGAAAAGCCGTTTTGAAATCGCGCCCGCGCCCGCCGCAAGGATATTGCAGTTTTCTTCCATAATATCGACGTTGTAAACGCACTCGGTACCGGGCTTTGCGTAGCCGCTGTTTTCAAGGTTTCCGGTGTTGTACTTCTGACGATACATATAATACGGTTCGTAACCCGCGTCCGTCAGCGCGCTTACCGAATAATCGATCATTTTTTCGGCGTCTTTGAGATTAAGCGGTTCGTAATGCGATTCGGTCAGGACGCTGCCGCGTTTCAGGCTTAAATTGTGCACCGTGACGTTTTCGGGATTAAGGCTTATCGCCTTATCGACGGAATACTTGAAATCGTCAAAGTTTTCCCCGGGGAGCGTCGCGATTAAATCCATATTTACGATAAAATCGTAATTTTTCGCAAGGTCGTACGCCCTTAACGTATCTTCGACGGTGTGCGCCCGTCCGATAAGTTTCAGCGTTTTGTCGTGGAAAGTCTGCGGATTTACGGAAATTCTCGTGACGGCGGTGTCCGCCATCATATCGAGGACTTCTTTCGTGAGCGTGTCGGGACGTCCCGCCTCGACGGTAAACTCTTTTGCCTTGAAATCGCAAAGGTCGATAAGGCTTTTGAGCATTTGGACGGGAATCGACGTCGGCGTACCTCCGCCGAAATACACGGCTCTGACCTTGAAATTGTTCTCGTTTATGACGTTTTTTATAATACTTATCTCGTTTTTCAGCGTTTCAACGTAACTTTCAAGGTATTTTCTGAGTTGTTTCATCGAAACCGCAACAAAACTGCAATAAGCGCATCGTGTCGGACAAAACGGGATATTCACAAACACGTCGACTTCGTCTTTTCCGATTTCCAGGAGCTTTTCCTGATTTTTTACAATTCTTGCGACGTGCTCGGCTTTCTCGGGCGTTACGTCGAAAAACCCGGTAAACTCCCCTTTTGCGTCGATACCTTCCCTAAGAAGTTCGGCGTAAAGTTTCGTCGGGCGCACGCCGGTCAGACAGCCGTACGGCAGCCACTCGCCCGAATACTCTTTCAGCGTTTTGTAAATCGACCTTTTTCCGAAACGCCGCGCGAATTTTTTCTTGTTCAGAAAATCGCCCTGCAAATCGTATTCCTCGACGGTAGTTTTTCCGCAAATCGTCGAGGTGATTATTATTTTGTCGTCGGTTATCTCGTCGCTGTAAAAATACTCGTCGAAACCGTCGGTTTTTTCATACGAAAAATTGACGTACGCCTGATACGCACGCACCATTTCCATAAGTTCGTTTTTATTGACCGAGTTTACAAAAACCGCAAGATTTTTCATTTATTCTTCCAAAAAAATAGGGTTATTCTTCTTTTCGTAATTCAAAGTTGTGAAATCACCGTGTCCGGGATATACGTCGTAATCCTTGCTGATTTCAAAAAGTTTCCTGACGCTTTTCAACAATTCTTCAAAATCGCCGCCGTAAAAATCGGTGCGGCCGTAACTTAATTTGAACAGCGTGTCGCCCGTAAACATTGCGTTTGCCGCGTCGACGATATACGTCATTCCGCCCGCGGTATGCCCTGCCGTTTCGATTGCTTTTATTTCAACGTCGGCAAGCGTGAAAATCTCGCCGTCTTTAAGTCTTACGTCGGCGGAAGTATAAGGAAAGTCGTAAATTCCCATCGCAAGCGCAAGGTTCGACTTATTCGACAGCATTTTGTCGTCGTTTTCCCCTATGTACGCTTTCACGCCCTGTTCCTTAAAATATTTCACAAGTTCGGTATGGTCGAAGTGCCCGTGAGTGACGATTAAGCCGTCGATTGACAGCCCGTTTGCTTTCACGTATTCTTCGATGGGTGCGGGATTGCCCGTCGGATCGACGATAAAGCACTTGTTACCGTTACTCACGACGTAAGTGTTCGTTTGCAATTCGCCCTGAACAAACCTTCTTATAACGCAGTTACTCATTTTCTTTCTCCACGATAAGCGTGACGGGGCCGTCGTTTTCAAACAAAATCTGCATATCTGCGCCGAACTCGCCCGTCGCAAGGTTTTCAAAAATATCCGAAAATTTTTTGACGGTAAGGTCGTACAACGGCTTGCTGATTTCGGGGCGCGCGGATTTATCGAAAGACGGTCGCCTGCCTTTTCTGGTGTCGGCGTAAAGCGTGAAGTTTGAAACGACCATAACGTTTCCTTTTACGTCAAGCACGGAAAGGTTCAGTTTTCCGTTTTCGTCCTCGAAAATCCTCAGGTTTGCGATTTTTTCCACGCAATAATCGACGGTCTTCTCGTCGTCGCCGTCCGAAAACGCGCAAAGGACGAGCAATCCTTTTCCGATTTGCCCGCCGCTTTTTCCGTTAATTACTATGCTTGCGCGGTTTACCCGCTGAATAATACATCTCATTTTATCTGTGTACGTCGATGACTTCCGGCAAAGTTTTCAGTTTTTTGATGACGTCTTCGACCTGATCCGTGCTTTTGACTTCCAGCATAACGGTGATTTCCGCGGTGCCGTTTTCGTTGTCCGAGCGCGCAAACGCGCCCGTTATCGATATTTTCATATTGGAAATAATCGTCGTGACTGCCGCAAGAATACCGCCCTTGTTTTCACAATAAATTTTCAGCGAGGCAAGGAAGTTCTGACTGATTACGTCGTCCCATTTTGCCTCGATAAGCCTTTCGGGTTCCATATTTTTGACGTTGGGACAATCGACGCAGTGCACCGAAACGCCGCGCCCGCGCGACACGTATCCGACGATTTTATCGCCCGGCACGGGATTGCAACAGTGCGACAGCCTGACCAGAAAGTCGTCGTAGCCCCTGATAAGGACGCCGTTTCCCGACGAACTTTTTCCCGTCGTCGAGGTGGTTTTGATTTCCGCAACCGGGTTTTTCGACAGCAAATCACGCTTGAAGTAGTCGATAAGTTTGACGATAATCTGGTTTGTCGTAAGGCCGCCGAAGCCGACCGAAGCGTACAAATCGTCAATCGACGACAGCGTGTAGCGATTCATAATATAATTGAGCCCCGCCGTGCTTAAAAGTTCCGAAAGATTATATCCACGGCGTTTTGCCTCGCGTTCAAGCATATCTTTGCCGCGCTTGATATTTTCTTCCTTCATTTCCTTTTTGAAGTATTGACGGATCTTCGTGCGCGCCGATGCGGTTTTTACGAATTTAATCCAGTCGCGGCTCGGACCTTTGCCGGAATTCGTCGTGAGAATTTCAACGATGTCGCCGGTGTTGAGCACGGTGTTGAGCGGCACGATTTTTCCGTTGACCTTCGCGCCGATACACTTGTTTCCGACCGCGCTGTGGATTGCGTAGGCAAAGTCGACGGTCGTGCTGCCGACAGGCAGATTCAGCACTTTTCCTTTCGGCGTGAAAACGTAAACTTCGTCGGTGAAAACGTTGCCTTCGATATTTTCCAGAAATTCGTGGCTGTCCGACGATTCGCGCTGGGTGTCCATAACTTCGCGAAGCCAGTTGATCTGGTCGTCGATTTTGGTCGCGCCGGTTTTTCCTTCCTTATATTTCCAGTGCGCCGCGATGCCGTATTCCGCGATGCGATGCATTTCGTACGTGCGAATCTGGATTTCGAAAGTTTCCTTAAACTTCGTGATAACCGTCGTGTGCAGCGACTGATATCCGTTGGGTTTTGGCATTGCGATATAGTCCTTGAAACGCCCCGGGAGCGGCATCCACATCGTGTGAATCGCGCCAAGCACCGTATAGCAATCCTGCACCTCGTTGACGATGACGCGGACTGCGGATATGTCGTAAATCTGCTCGATATTCTTCCCTTGTTTCAGCATTTTTTTGTAAATGCCGTAAAGGTGTTTTTGCCTGCCGTTGACCTCGCCCTCGATGCCGAGTTCTTGAAGTTTCGCTTTCAGCTCGTCGCAAATTTTCTCGATAAACTGCTGGCGTTCTTTGGATTTCGTCTTTATAAACTCGACAAGTTCGTAATAATCGTCGGGATAAAGATAGCGCATCGCAAGGTCTTCCAGCTCGCACTTGACGAAACTTAAACCAAGTCGTCCGGCAAGCGGCGCATAAATTTTCAGCGATTGCGTTGCGATTTTGATTTGTTTTTCGGGTTTCAGCGCGTCGAGAGTACGCATATTGTGCAAACGGTCGGCAAGTTTAATTATGATGACGCGGTAATCTTTCGCCATCGCAAAAAACATTTTCCTGAGGTTTTCCGCCTGCTCGTCTTCCGCCGACACGAATTTGATTTTGTCAAGTTTCGTGACGCCTTCCACAAGTTCCAGCACTTCTTTGCCAAACTTTTGTTCAAGTTCGTCAGAAGTTACGGGCGTATCTTCCAGGACGTCGTGCAAAAACGCCGCAACGAGCGTCGATACGTCGTCGAAGCCCAGATCGACAAGGATATTCACAACGGCGCAGGGATGAATAAAGTACGGTTCGCCCGTTTGTCTTTTTTGTCCTTCGTGCGCCGCTGCCGAAAAATCGTACGCCGCCTTCAATTCCTGAAATTCGGCTTCCGAGAAATTCTTTTTAAGTTTTTGCAACAGTTCGTCCATAATACAATTTTTGTCTTAATTTTTAATATTTTTCAAGAAAATTATAAATTTTCGAGTTTTCAAGGTTGACTTTTGTTTTTTCGTCAAAAACAAATCCGCCGTTTTCCGCGTTTTTTATCACACCCAGTTCATACATTATGTAAAACGTCGAAAGCGCCTTGAACGGGCTGACGATTTTGTTGTCGTACAACTTGTATTTAAGCGTCGGTAAACTTGTCGCGTTAAAAAGATTTAAGCGTTTCAGAGTTTTATACACGTCGCGGTATTCGTCAATCGAACGACACCTGAACCGCCTTATTTCGTCGCCGAAAGGCGCTTCTCCCGACACATCTATTTTCGCTTTCGACGCGCCGTTTACGTACGACAAATACTCGTCCGTGGGTTTATCCAGAAACACGATTTCGTTGTAATAAGAAAAATCGAACTTCTCGTCGGGCGACAAAACGACGGTGTTATACGGGTTCAGCGAAAACGCCCCGCCCACGGCACAAAGGAAAAATCCTTTCTTCGTATTAACAAAATTATAATACGAATCATAAGTAAATGCAATATATAACGTCCCGAAAATTTCGTTGCCGCGCGACGTATTATATGCGGGTTTTTGTGTTTTTTCCGCAAGAAAACTTTCAAGGTGCAAATATTCGATTGCGGATATTTCAGGGTTTTCCTTTTCAACGCTTTCGACGCTGTGGCTTTTCACAACCGCTTGCGTGTAAACTTTTGAGCGGAAAGTTTTGTTTTCAAGCGACAAAATATAGTTCAGTCCGTTTTTGAATTCTTTGAAGTTTTTCATCGCCGAAAACGCCACGACTTCAACGTCTTTTTTCGGGTTTGCTTTCAGATGTTCGGTGTTCCCGATTTCCGAAAAGTCGTATTTTCGGTTTCTCGCAAGGAACAGCGGCTCGGGGTTCATAAAGCCGAACGGCTCCAACCTTCTGACATCGGTGACAGTAGTGAAATCAATGCTTTCGTCATATACAAGGTCATACAAAACTTCGGGCAAAAAACACGAAATATCATAAGTTTTTTTGACGTATTCGTTAATTTTTGACGTAAAAATTTCAAAGCCGTCTTCCGTCACCGAGACGCCAGCCGCTGCCGAATGACCGCCGAAACCGACGACGTAATCCTTCACACAGGACAAGCAATCGAAAATATTAATCTTTGAAATGCTTCTTGCGCTGCCCTTCAAAAGCCCGTCTTCCGTAAACGTGAAAAGCATAACGGGACGGTTGAAAACTTCGGCAAGTTTCGACGCGGCAATGCCCAGAACGCCGATATTCCACGACTTGTCGTACATTGCGATGACGCGGTTTTCGACAAGGTCGTAAGACTTCAACTTTTGCATAATGTCCGCGACGACCTTTTCGCACAGAATCTGTCGTTCCTTGTTGACTTCTTCAAGTGTTTCCAGAATTTTGTCAACGACTTTTTCGTCGTCCGACGTGAATAACGACACGACCGGCGTTGCGTCACGAAGTCTTCCCAGCGCGTTAATTCGCGGGGCGACTTTGAACATAATGTCTTGGGACGTAATGGTTTCCTTTTTAAGGCACGCGGAAATACGTCTTGCGTACAAAACCCTGCCCGCGTTCATCTGGTCAAGCCCGAGTTTTGCGATTATGCGGTTTTCACCGACAAGCGGCACGATGTCCGCAATCGTTCCGAGCGCGGCGATTCCGACGTATTTCAACGCTTCGTCAAGCCCTGCAATCGCCTGTATTAGTTTGAACACGACGCCTGCGCCGCAGTAATCCGAAAAAGATTTTCTGTCGACTTTCGGATTCAGCACGATGCCGTCGGGGATAAGTTCCGGAATCGGTTCGTGATGGTCGGTAACAACGACGTCGATGCCCATGTCCTTTATGCACTTCACTTCGTTTTTTGACGTTATGCCGCAGTCGACGGTGATAACAAGGTCGATACCTTCGTTTTTCGTCAGGTCTTCGACAACGATGTCGTGCAAGCCGTAGCCGTCGGAATGGCGGTTGGGGACGTAATACGAAACCTTGTCGATTTTATCCTTTAAGAAGGAGTACAAAATCGAGATTGCGGTAAGCCCGTCGCAGTCGTAGTCGCCGTAAATAAGCACGCTTTCGTTAAGCGAAATCGCCTTGTTTATGCGTTCGACGGCGGCGTTCATTCCGTACAGTTCAAACGGGTTTATGAAGTCGGATTTGTCGGGACTCAAAAACTTTTCGGCGGCTTCGACCGTGTTCACGCCGCGCGACGACAAAAGCCTTGCAACGGGTTTACTTATGCAAAGTTTTTTTGAAAGTTCGTCCGAAAGCGTGTCCGCATATTCTTGTCTTTTAAGATATTTTACCGCCATTTTTCGTAAAAATGTATAAAAAAACCCTCTGAACGAGGGCTTTTTCAATTATTTTATTGCTTTGTATTTTGCATATTGTTTTGCGCGATACTTCAAAATACCGTTCTGCATCGCAGCCCACAACGGCGCCGCAAGGAACATCGACGAGTACGTACCTGCAAGCAAACCGAACAAAATCGGAAGCGTGAAGTGGCGCATCGAAACAACGCCGAGAGCCGTAAGCATAATGACCATAATAAGCGTCGTAAGCGACGTGAACATCGTACGGTTGAAAGTCATTGCGACCGCTTCGTCCGCAACGTCGTTGTAGATGATTTTGTTTTTGTCAAACTGTTTTTTACGTTCGCGCACGCGGTCGAAAACGATAATCGTGTTGTTGATCGAATACGCAACGATGGTGATAACCGCGGCGATGAAACTGCTGTTTATGGGTATGCGGCAGATAACCGTAAGACATACCATAATAAACACGTCGTGCAACAGCGCAAGGACAGCCGCAACGCCCGAGAGCCACTCGAACCTGATAATGATATAAACAAGAATCAGGATAAGAGCGATGCCAACCGACAAGAAGGCTTTTTTGACAAGGTCTGCGCTTGCGGTCGAACTTCTGTTGGTGTAGTCGACCTTCACGCCGAACTTGCTTTCAAGCGCGGCTTTTGCAGAGTCGTTGATTTCCTTCATTTTGGTTGCGTCGGAGTTGACGTTTTTGTACTGCACGCGGATACCGTTTTGTCCGCCCGTGGTAACGCCCTGGATATAGTCGACGTTATGAATGCCCTTTTCTTTCAGGATTTCAAGGACTTCGTGTTCGTTCTTGGTGTTGTCTTCGATCATAACGGTCATTTCCGTACCGCCGGTAAAGTCGATACCGAGACCGAAGCCCGTTGCCGCGTCGGTTTTCGCGCCGGTCACCGCAAACACGATGACGAACACGCAAATGATAAGCGCGGGAGCGATGCACCAGAACGGAAGTTTTTTGGAAATTTTCAAATCAAGGAGTTTTTGTTGTAATTTATTCATTATGCTGCCTCCTTGTCGCTTCTTTTAAGCATATAGAGTTTGGGGTTATTCATATTATCGAACGCGCCCAAAAGACTTATGTTGAGCCTTGTTATAAGCAACGCCGTGAACATCGAAACGAGAATCGAAATGAACAACGTGACCGCAAATCCGACGATGGAAGTGCCGCCGAAAATCCACATTACGATTGCGCCGATAAGCGTCGTGACGTTACTGTCGATAACCGCAACCGCAGCCCTTCTGAAACCGCGGGAGATAGGACCGCCCTGGCTTGTGATCTTGCCGTCGCTGCCGCGCTGGGGTTTCAGGAACAAATTGTCGCTGCCGAGAAGTCCCGACCTGTATTCGTCCTTGATACGTTCAAAGATAATAATGTTCGCGTCAACCGCCATACCGATACCGATGATGATACCCGCAATACCCGGGAGCGTGAGCTGTACCCACGGAAGAATCGAGCACAGGAACAATACGAGTTCAATGTAGGCAAGCAGCGCCATGTCCGCCATAAGACCGAACATTCCGTAAAGCGCAACCATGAAAATCATAACGAGAACAATACCTACGATACCCGCAATAAGGCTTGAACGGATTGCCGTCGTGCCAAGCGTCGGGCTGACGATGTTTGTCTCACGGACGGTCATATCGACGCCGAACGTACCTGCCTGCAAACGAGTCGCCATGTTGTACGCTTCTTCGTAAGTGTAGCCGCCGGTCGTGGAATTGCCGCCCTGTTTGATGACGGCTTGTCCGTTTGAAATTTCGGAACTGACGGAAACGGTCATAAGTTTTTCGCCGTTGATGTAAATATCCAAGGATTTACCGATGTTTTCCTTTGTCGCGGCTGCAAACGCCTTCGTGCCTTCCGCATTGAATTGCAACGAAATGACGTAAGTGCCGTTGTTCTTTTCGGTATCGGCTGCAACGCCAACGTTTTTCAAGTGCTTGCTGCCTACGATATAAACGGTTTTTTCGTCGTCTTTTTTCGTGATTTTCAGCGACGCGGGACGACCGATAAGGTCGAATACGCGCTCGGGATCGTCGACGTCGGGAATTTCAACGGTGATCGTGGGGTTGCCCGTCGTGTTGTAAGTTACTACGGATTCGGTATAACCTTTTGACGTGAGCAGGTCTTCCATACTTGCTTTGACGCCGTCAAGACGGGTTTTCAATTCGTCCGTGGTGAGAGTTTCTCCGTCGGGTGCTTTCACGTCGAATACGGCAGAAACGCCGCCCGCAAGGTCAAGTCCGCGTTTTATTGAACGTGCATAGCCGGTGTAATCGTACATCGATTTGCCGATGGGGAACGTGGGCACGAATGCAAACACCATTCCGAGGACCAACAAAATGCACGCAATAGTAAAAATCGCAATTGATTTTTTCTTATTCAAAGGTCGTGGCCTCCTAAAATAATAAAAGTTACTCAAATATTATATAATTAAATAGTCAATCCGTCAAACGAATACAAAAGATAAATGAAATTAAGCCGAATATTAAAGTAATTTTAAAGTATCTTCCGCCTTTTTCAAAACATTTTTCGAAAAAACAAAAATATCCGCAAATTTTTGCGGATAGAAACACTATGATAAAAATCTTTATTTCGATAACGATTTCTCACTTTTTTTATTAAGCGGTCACCCTTCCGGGAGATTGCCACACGTCATAAACTTCGCTTTTGACCATACAATCGCCGTAAACGACAATTGTTTGTCTTTTGCTTGTTTATTCCTTCTCCCCACGGGTACAAAAGTATCCCGCGGGGTCCCCATTTTTCGCTCGCAATGACACAGAAAATTTTCCCTATAAAAAGGCGAGAATTTTTAAAAATATATACCCGAAAACGCTGAAAATTTGATGAATTTTTGGGGTTCTTGACGGGTTCCGAAAAATCCTAGTGTACGCGTCGCAAATCTCACTTTTGACCAAACAAACTCTTTTTATTCATTTGTTTGTCTTTTGCTCGTTTGCTCCTTCTCCCCAAAAGTACAAAAGTATCTTTTGGGGTCCCCTTTTTCACGATTTTTCAGGTTCTGCCGAAAAAGCAAAATATCGCGAATTATCGCCGTTTTAATCAGCGTTTTCAATAGCGTAGATGGCAAGCGAACATTCTAAACGATGCCTCATCATCTCGCAACTCAGCTTGTACGGCTTCGTCAGGTCGTGATTGAAGTTATAGCTGTTCGCGACGCAACCGCCGCTGCAATAATACTTCGCGGGACACTTTCCGCAATCTTCCTTGGAATACACGTTGATATTTTCAAAGGTTTTCTGGATATCGCGATTGAAAGTGCCGTCCATAACGTTGCCCATAAAGAATTTTCCGTCGCCGCCTGCAAACTGGTGACACGGGAAAATGTCGCCCGTCGGCGTGACCGCAACGTACTCTTTGCCCGCGCCGCAACCGGTGAGCCTTTTCGCAACGCACGGTCCGTTTTTAAGGTCGATCATATAATGGAAGAAATTGAACCATTTATCGCCCTTTCTTCTTTCGATATATTCTTCCGACAACTCGTCATACTGCTTAAAAATTTCGGGCAGGTCTTTTTCGTGCAATGCAAGCGGACTGTCGTCGGGCAAAACCACGGGTTCAATCGAAATCTGGTCAAACCCTTCGTCGTTCAGCACAAGGACGTCGCGCGAAAAGTCAACGTTATTTTGTGTAAAGGTGCCGCGGATATAGTAACGCTTGTCGCCCCTGACCGCACGGAATTTCTTGGCGTTATTGAGAGCGATGTCGTAACTTCCCTTGCCGTTCGGCGTGACGCGGAGTTTATCGTGAATTTCACGTCTTCCGTCGATGCTGATAACTACGTTATCCATCTCTTCGTTAAGGTATTTTATAGCGTCGTCGTTCAGAAGGACGCCGTTGGTCGTCAAAGTAAATTTGATATCTTTGCCCAAAGACTTCGCCTTTTCCTTGCCGTACGCCACGATTTTTTTGACGTTATCGAGATTCATCAGCGGTTCGCCGCCGAAAAAGTCAACTTCCAGATTATGGCGTTTCCCGGAATTTGCAAACAGGAAATCGAGCGCGGCTTTGCCGACTTCAAACGACATATAGTCGCGCGGGGTGTTGTACGTGCCGTCTTTTGCAAAGCAGTAACTGCACCTTAAATTGCAGTCGTGGCAGATATGCAGACACATCGCCTTGATTTCCCCCGACGACGGAAGATTTATCCTGACTTCGGGCGCGTTTAAGACGCCGTCTTTTTCAAGAAGGTCAAGTTCCGCGTCGATTTCTTTCAGGTCGGACTCCGACAATTTCAGAAAACGCTCGTTTTCGTCGTCCGAAAGCTGCTGATATCTTTTTTTCGACACTAAAAAAGCAGCCTCGTCCACGTTATGCAGACTGCCGCTTTCTACGTCCCATACAAAGTAAAGCGGGTTACCTTTATGGGTATAGGTAAAACAATGTACCATTATTTGCTCTCTTTTTTGGTGTTGATCCTTTCTTCGCGTTGCGCGCAACTTTGATTGCCGACCGTGCAACTGGTTTTGCAAGCCGATTGGCAGCTGCTGTTGCATTCTCCACAACCGATTTTGCCTTCTTTATGTAAGCAAGATTTTACGACGGTGTTAACGTGTTTCATAATAGCCTCCGAAATTTCAAAAGTTAAATAAATTATACACTATATTATTTATTAGCGCAAGTAAAAGTCGCACTTTCCGTCACATTTTGTCAAGTTCGTAGCCGTGTTTTTGACTTTTGCCGTACTGACGGTCGAAATTTTCCTTGTTTTTACGCATATATCTTTCGTAAAGTTCCTTCGCGTCCATGCCGCTGTGAATGCACGCCGCGGTGAAAAAATGCAGGATATCGACAAGCTCGTCCTTGACGTTATCGTCGTTCACGGGCTTCGGGTTTTTCCACCATTTGAAGTTGACTTCCGCAAGGAGTTCCGCAAGTTCGGATACGATTGCAAGCACTTCTTTTTGTATCCACTCTTCCTTTGAAAATTCAAGATTTCGGTTTTTGATAAGGTCGCTGTCAAAAAGGTTCTGCATGTAAAAAATGCGTTCCAGCATTTCCATTTCTTCAAACTGTTTTTCCATTAAAAATACCTCATTTGCAAAAAATTTCGTTAATTTTTCAGAATATCCAAAAGATTTTTGTCAATTCTCGGACCGACGTATCCGACTGTCGCCTTTGACAAATCGTAATTTACGTCGATGGCTTTTCTGACGTCCTCGGGAGTTACCGCGTCGATTTTCCCGATAAGCTCTTCGACGTCGGCGACTTCGCCCGTGAGCAACGCGTGTTTGCCCAAAAGGTTCATGTTTCCGATGCTTGTTTCCAGCCCGAAAACAAACGCGCTTTTTATCTGCGCTTTGCCGCGCAAAAACTCGTCGTCGGTAAGCCCCGTGCGCTTCACTTCTTCGATTTCCTTTCTCACGGCTTCCAAAGCGCGCTCGACGTTTTGCACGTTCGTTCCGAGATAAATCATGCCGTGTCCCGCTTGTTTGTATGCCGAAAGGTATGAATATACCGAATACGCAAGCCCCAGCCTTTCGCGGATATGCTGATACAGCCTTCCGCTCATGCCGAATCCGAATGCGGAATTAAAAATTTTCACGGCGTTGAACGTTTCGTCGTTATACGACGTTGACGGGAACAGAATATTTATGTTGCTTTGCTCGATTTTTTTGAATTTTTTGACGTAAACGCTGTGGGTTTCGGGGACGTCGATTTTCCTTTTTTTGGACTTTATCCTTGTAAAATTCCCGATAAAATACTTTTCCACGATTTCGTCGACCTTTTCAAAGCGGACGTTGCCGGCAACCGCAATCACGGTATTGTCGGCGGTATATCTTTCGTCCATATATCTGAAAACGTCGTCGCGCGTGAACGATTTTACGTTTTTCGCACTGCCCAGAATCGGGCGCGCCAAGGGGTGACCTTTGTAAAAAGCCGTCGACGCGATTTCGTACGACAAATCGTCGGGCGTGTCGTTGCACATTGCTATTTCTTCCAGAATAACGCCCTTTTCTTTTTCAAGCTCGTCCGCGGGAAACACGCTGTTGAAATATATGTCCGACAAAATATCGGCGCAGTTTTCAAAGTCGTTATCGACGCACTGAATGTAATAACAAGTTGCGGTTTTTGAAGTGTATGCGTTAATGTTCGCGCCCATTGCGTCGGTGTCGGCAACGATGTCGAATGCCGTGCGACGTTTTGTGCCCTTGAACATCGTGTGTTCGATAAAATGCGAAAGCCCGTTCGTCTTTGGCGTTTCGTTGACGCTGCCCGTGTTTACGAATACGCCGATCGACACGCTGTGAAGCTCGGGCATGTCGTAATACGCAAGAGTTAATCCGTTTTTATATTTTTTTAATTTTTTCATATTTGATATTTTATCATAAGGCGCGACTATTTTCAATCAAAATCGCATTGAAATTAAATTACGTCGGACACCGCCGCCGCCTCGAAACCCGACGCTTTCACGTATTCCAGAATTTTCGGCAACGCTTCGAGCGTGTGCGCCGTCGGATGCATCAGAATAAGGTCGCCCGCGGCAAGGTCTTTTATCGCGCGGGAAAACGTGAGCGACGGGTTTTTATCCCGCCAGTCTACGGTGTCTCTTGTCCACATTATCACCTTGTAGCCGTACTCGTCGCAAACCTTGTTCATATTATCGCCCATTTCCCCCGAAGGCGGCGCAAACAGCCGCGACGGCTCGCTCCCCGTGATTTCTTTCAGCAACCGTTCGGTAACGATAATTTCCTTTTTGTTTTCTTCCTTGCTCAGTTTTTTGTGGTTTTTATGATTATATCCGTGATTTCCGAGTTCGAACCCCATGTCCGAAAGTTTTCTGACAACGTCGGGATTTGCAGCCGCCCAACTGCCGCCGATAAAAAACGTCGTGTTGAAATTATATTTTTTGAAAAGTTCCGCCATCGGCAGGACGTATTCCGTCCCCCAATACACGTTTATCATAAGACAAATTTTTCTTTCTTCGCGCGAGCCTTTGTATATCGGCGCATAGGTTTCTTTTTCTTTCTGCACCGCATAAAACCCGCCCGAAAACGCCCCGACGACGACAATCGCCAGCATAAAAACAATCGCAACGTTTGAAAGCAACTCATACTTTTTCGCTTTTTTCATACGAAAGTATATGAGATTATTAAATTAAATATGATTTTTCCAAAAACAAAAGCACCCGAATGGGTGCTTTAATAACTCGTCGTAAAAGGCGAGAATTTGATGGATTTTTGGGGTTCTTTGCGGGTTCAGAAAATCCTAGTGTACTTGCGTACACGGATTTTCGGGTTCCGCAAAAACGCCGAAAAGGCGCAAATTATCGCCTTTTACACACGGGACATGTATTCGCCTGTGCGCGTATCAACCCTTATAGTATCGCCCTGGTTCACGAAGAAAGGCACCTGGATGATATAGCCGGTTTCAAGCGTTGCGGGTTTGCTGCCGCCGGTTGCCGTGTCGCCCTTTACACCGGGTTCGCAGAAGGTGATTTCCAGTTCGACAAAGTTAGGCGCTTCGACAGAGATGGGGCTGCCGTTGAAGAAAGCGATGTTTGCGGTCATATTTTCCTTAATGAAGTTGAGCGTATCGCCAAGCAGGTCTTTCATGATGGGGATTTGTTCATACGTATCCTGATCCATGAAGTAGTAAAGTTCGCCGTCGTTGTAAAGGTATTGCATTTCTTTACGCTCGATATGAGCAAGCTCGAACTTATCGACGGGGTTGAAAGTACGCTCCAAAACAGCGCCCGTAATAATGTTTTTAATTTTGGTGCGGACGAAAGCCGCTCCTTTGCCGGGTTTAACGTGCTGGAAATCTACGATAATGAAGATATTGTTGCCGTCTTGAAAGGTGATACCTTTTCTGAAATCGCCCGCAGTAACAAATGCCATAAGAACCTCCTGTATTTTACAAAATCAATAGTTTTTTATCCAAGCGACTGATGACGTTGCATCCGTCGTTTTCAACAATAATCAGATCTTCGACTCTCACGCCGTACAAGCCTTCCATATAGACGCCGGGCTCAACCGTGACGACCATATTCTTTTTGAGTACGGTTTCGGAAGTCGAGTTTTCAAAAGGATGCTCGTGAATTTCAACGCCGACGCCGTGTCCGGTGCTGTGGGTGAAATAGTTGTCAAGTCCTTTCGATTTAAGGTAATCGCGCGCGGCTTTGTCAACGTCCGACGCTTTCACGCCGGCGCGCACTGCCTCGATGCCTTTATAGTTTGCCTGCAAAACCGCTTCGTAAACGTCCTTGAAATCGTTTCCGGGATCGCCGAAAGCGAACGTCCTTGTGATGTCGCTGCAATAGCCCTTGTATTTGCAACCGAAGTCGATCGTAACGGGCATGCCTTCTTTAAGGCGTGTGTCGCCCGCGTGAGCGTGCGGCTTGCTGGTGTTTGCGCCGAATGCGACGATCGTCGTGAACGCAAGACCGTCCGCGCCGAGTTTACGCATCTGATATTCGAGTTCAGAAGAAAGTTGTTTTTCGGTAACGCCCGCTTTGACTTTTTTAAGCATTCTCGTGAAAGCCTTGTCGTTGATTGCCGCCGCTTTTTTGATGAGCGAAAGTTCCTCACGGGTTTTTACCATGCGCGCTTCGTCCAGAGCGTTATCGACAGGCACGAGTTTTACGCCGTCTAAAGCGTTTGCCATCGCCGAATAGGTGTTGAAAGAAACGTATTTCCCCTCAAAACCCAAGGTTTTTATATTAAACTTCTGGACGTATTCCGCAATCGTCGAAAAGACGTTGCTGCTTTTCACCGTTACGACTTCCGCAAGGTCGCCGCAGGCAGCCGTCGCTTCTTCGGTGTAGCGGCTGTCGGTGAAATACAACGCAGAGTCTTTCGTCAGAAGAATGAAAGCCGCGTCGTTAATATACCCCGAAAGATAAAAAGTGCCGGGTTCCGACGTGATGAGCGCGCCGTCAACGCCTTTGAATTTTTTGAAAATCGCATTCAAGTTTTTCATAACGTATATTATAACACAATATCTTGTACTTTGTAAAACGTTTCGGACGCAAAAGGCAAGTTAAACAAGCCGAAAATACTCGTCTTTCATCGTTTTTGCGTCTTCCGCCTGCGTGCCCGCGCTTTCCGACAAAACGTAAGGCGTGAGTTTGTAATCGAAAAACACCTTCGCAAGGGGCGGAAATTCGGGACCATAAACGTCGTCGTCGAAAGTCAGATGCCTGACCTCGCCCTTGCCGCTGTACATAATTTTTGAAAAGTGAACGTGCATGTTTTCCGTCTTTTCGCGGCCGACACCGTTCAAAAGCTTTTTGATGACGTTTTCGTAGTCCTCATAGGTTTTAAGCCCGCCGAGAGAGCGCGCGTTAAGATGACCGAAATCAATGCAGGGATAATAACTTTCGTCAATGTTGGAGATACGAATTATCTCGTCCAAATCGCCGATTTGTGCAAATTTTCCCATTGTTTCGGGACAAATTATAAAATTTTCGTATCCTTCGGATTTTTTGACGTCCTTAAAAATCGTCAGTCTTTTTATGATGTTTTCAAGCGCGACTTCGCGTTTTTGCTTGGTTTCCGTACCGCTGTGGAAAACAACTCTGTTGCCGCCCATAAACCCCAGAATCCGCATGCTGTCCAGAAGGTAATTAAACCCGTTTTTTTCGCCCTTTTCGTCGTCGGGATTTGCAAAGTTTATGAAGTACGGAGCGTGCGCCGTGATTTCCACGCCGTATTTTTGAGCCTCGGTGCCGATGAGTTTTGCGGTGTTTTCGCCCATAAGGACACCTTTGCCGAAAGAGTATTCGTAAATATCGAGTCCTCTTTCTTTCACCCATTTCGGGGCTTCGACCGTCGATTTATGTCCTTCGTTGTAAAAGCTTTCGCTGTTTCCGCTTGGTCCGAATTTTATCATAAGTTCCTGTTTGTCATTTTCGCGACTTCCAGGTCTTTTCCGATCTGATCGCGAACTTCCCATTCCGAATTGAATTTTTTAATATCGCGGATTTTGCTGTAAAAATACACGGTGATATATTTATCGTACAAATTTCCCTTGTAATCCACCAAAAAACTTTCGATTGTCAAAGAGTAGTCGTTGAAAGTCGGTTTGCTACCGATATTCGTGACGGAATTGTAAATATATCCGTCCACTTCGACCGTCGTTGCGTAAACGCCTTCCCGAATAACCGCTTTTTCGTCGGGAAGGAAAAGGTTTGCCGTCGGAAAACCGAATTCGCGCCCGCGCCCGAAACAATGCACGACGTCGCCCGAAATCATATAAGGACGCCCCATAAGCTGGTTTGCAAGGCGCATGCGCCCTTCCGACAGATATTTTCTGATTAAGTTGCTGCTGATTTTGTCGCCGTTGTCCGTGCAAAGATACGGCACGATTTTCAGCGGAATTCCACGCGTTTTCAGGTAATATTTCAAAAACTCCACGTCGCCGCTGCCCTTGTAGCCGAAAGTATAGTCCGCGCCGCAAACGACGGCTTTTACCTTGAAATTCATCGCAATGCTTACGATGAAATCTTCGCGAGAGGTGCGCGCGTATTCGTAATCCATCGTTTTGCCGATGACGACGTCCACTCCGAGTTCCTCAAAAATTCTCGTGCGTTCCTCAAACGTGAACACCATTTTCGTGTCCCGACCGTAATAAGAGAACGGATTGTTTCTGAAAGTGAACACGGCAAGTTCGATACCCATATCGTCCGCAAGTTTTTTTGCTTCCGAAATAAGATGAACGTGTCCCCTGTGCACGCTGTCGAATAATCCGAGCGCAAGCACTATTTCTTTGTCGTAACTTTGTTCGACGATTCTCATAAAAGCCTCGTTCTGACAGTAAGGCAGCCGTTTTCTTCGACGCCTATTCCCAGAAGTTCGCCCCTGACGTAAACGGTAAAGTTGCCCTCGGGCAGTTTTCTGAGTTTGACCTTAACCCCGTTCAGAACTTTTTCCGACAACGGCTCCGGCACGTTGAAACGCTTGAAGTCCGAAAGGAAAAATCCGACGGGCAAAATATATTTTTCGGGATTTTCGCTGATTTCGTCAAACGTTACCGCGTCCGCGATTTCAAACTTTCCCGATTTCAATCTTATTATAAACGACATATACCCGACCGTACCGAGCGCAGCCGCGATATCTCTCACGATACTTCTTACGTAAGTCCCCGACGAGCAGGTTATTTCAAAAACGAAATTGCCGTCTTCGACGTATAAAAGTTCGATGTTAAAAATTTCGACTTCGCGCGCGGAAAGCGTGAAATCTTTGCCTTCACGCGCCAAGTCGTACGCACGTTTTCCGTTGACGGAAATGCTGCTGTAATTTGGCGGTAGTTGTGCAATTTTTCCGATAAATTTCGGCAAAACCGCCAAAATTTCTTCTTTTGTCGGAATTTTGTCGCAAGTTTTTGTAACTTTTCCGAAACTGTCCAAAGTGTCGGTTTCGACGCCGAACTTAAACCCTGCGCGATAAACTTTCACGCTTTCGTCGGTGTACGGAAACAGCCTTGCGCCTTTGCCGATCGCAACGGGAAGCACGCCCGCTCCGCCCGGATCCAAAGTGCCGAGATGACCGACTTTGACCTTTTCGCCGTAATGTTTTTTCAGGATTCCCCTGACTTTCACAACGACGTCGGACGAAGTCATAAACGATGGTTTCAATACGTTGATAAATCCGTCGGGCATACTAAATCTCGTCCCTTGCAGATTTCAGAAGTTTGTCGACGACGTCTTCGTAATAGCCCGAGAGCCTGCAACCGGCAGCCCTTTCGTGTCCGCCCCCGCCGAACGTTACGGCAATACCCGACGCGTCGTAAGGCGCTTTCGTGCGGATACTTACCTTGTAATACTTATCCCCGACTTCGCTCACCGCAAACGCGACTTTCACGCTTGCAACGTCGATAAGCTCGTTGATAATGCCGTCGGTGACCGCAGTCGAAGTGCCGGTTTCCGAAAAATCCGTCGTCTTAAAGGTCATAATGCCGATTTGTCCGTCGTCGAAAAACCTTGTATTATTCATTGCGCGGGCTTTCAGTTTATAGCGACCTTCGGTCTGCGACTTCATCATCGTGTAAATTATAAAGTGGCTGTCAACGCCGTACGCAAGCAGTTTCCCCGCGACTTCCAGCGTGTTTTTTGTCGTATTGTCAAAAGAGAACGCGCCCGTATCCCCGACTATTGCCGAGAACAAAAGCGTCGCGATTTCTTTGTCGAACAAGTCGCGTTTTGCGTTTTCGGACAAGCACGAAATCACGTCGTACATAATCTCCGCAGTTGCGCCCGCGTTTGCGTCGCACACCGTGAAGTCGGCAAAGTTACGGTTTGTTTTGTGATGGTCGATGACAAGCGTCTTTTTTGCGTTTTTGAAATATTTCCCGGCGACGTTGAAACGGTCGGGATCGTTGCAGTCGACGGCAACGCAAACGTCGTATTTTTTGAACTTGTCGCCTTCGCACTCGTTGACGACTTTTACCGAAGGTAAAAACATCAGTCTTTCGGGCGGGTTGTCGTCGCAATACACGTCGCATCTTTTCCCGAGTTTTTTGAGCGCAAGACGAAGCGACAGCGCGCTGCCGAGAGTGTCGCTGTCGGGATTTACGTGGCACAAAAGCGCGACGCTTTCAGCCCCGTCGAAAAAGGAAACGAATTTATAAATCACCGATTTTTCAATCATTTTGTTCCTTATCGTGAATTTCCTTCAATAATTTATCGATTTTCATACCGTACTCGATACTCGTGTCGAGGATAAAGGTAAGTTCGGGCATATTTCTTATATCCATTGCGGATTTAAGTTCGTTCCTGATGAAGCCCGACGCGTCGTTCAGCACTTTGAGCGCGCCCTTTACGTCGTCGATATTGAGCATACTGACGTACACTTTTGCGAATTTAAGGTCGGAAGTCGTGCGTGCGGACGTAACGCTGATGAGCCCGCCTTTCAGACGGGGATCGGACAGTTTATTGTTGATTATCTCTGCCGTGCGACGCTCGATTTCCGAATTTATCCGCGCGATTTTACTATTCATTGATTTGCTCCATTACGTACGCTTCGATCACGTCGCCTTCCTTGATGTCGTTGAAGTTCTGAATACCCATGCCGCATTCATAGCCCCTTGCGACTTCCTTGACGTCGTCTTTGAAGCGTTTAAGACTGCTGAGTTCGCCTTCGTACACAAGCGTATTGTCGCGGTACAGGCGGACTTTTGCGTTTCTGACGATTTTGCCGTCCGTGACGTAGCAACCTGCGACCGTGCCTGCACCCGTGATGCGGTAAACCTGACGGACTTCGGCGTTGCCCAGAATGTTTTCACGGAATTTCGGCGCAAGCATACCCTTGATTGCGGCGTTGACGTCGTCGATTGCGTCGTAGATAACACGATAAAGTCTGATGTCGATGTTCGAGCGTTCCGCACTTGCTTTCGCTTTTGCGTCGGGACGTACGTTGAAGCCGATTATGATCGCGCCGCTTGTCGATGCAAGCATTACGTCGGATTCGTTGACCGCGCCGACCGCTCCGTGAATGACCGAAATCTTGACCTCGTCGTTGGACAGTTTTTCAAGGGATTGTTTGACCGCCTCCACGCTGCCCTGAACGTCGGCTTTGATGATGATATTAAGGGTTTTGGTTTCGCCTTTCTTGATTTGCGCGAAGATGTCGTCCAGCGACGTCGACGCTTTCATATTGTTCATTTCGTTGCGAAGTTTCATGATACGTTCGCTTACGACCTGTTTTGCGAATTTTTCGTCCTGAACGACGGTGATGGGATCGCCGGCGTTAGGCACTTCTGAAAATCCGAGCACGGATACGGGAACGGACGGACCTGCCGATTTCACGTTTTTGCCCTTGTCGTCGATCATGCCGCGGATTTTCCCGGTGCAAGTGCCGGCAACGACAAAGTCGCCGACGTGCAACGTACCGTTTTGTACGAGGACGGTTGCAAGAGGTCCTTTGCCTTTGTCAAGTTTTGCCTCGATAATGCTGCCTTTTGCGGAGCGGTTCGGGTTTGCTTTCAGTTCCAGAATATCGGACACAAGAAGTATCGTTTCCAGAAGTTCGTTCACGCCTTCGCCCGTTTTCGCGCTGATGTATACGACGGGAGTCGTGCCGCCCCACGCTTCGGGAACGAGATCGTATTCGGTGAGCTGTTGCAAAACTCTTTCGGGTTGTGCGCTCGGTTTGTCGATTTTGTTTACGGCGACGATAATCGAAACGCCGGCGGTTTTCGCGTGGTTGATTGCCTCGACCGTCTGCGGCATAATGCCGTCGTCGGCTGCAACGACGATGACCGCGATGTCCGTAACGAGCGCGCCTCTTAAACGCATGCTCGTGAACGCTTCGTGTCCCGGGGTATCGAGGAACGTAATGTTCCTGCCGTTCAGCGACACGGTGTACGCGCCGATATGCTGCGTGATGCCGCCCGCTTCGCCCGACGCAACGCTGCTCTTTCTGATGTAGTCGAGAAGCGAGGTTTTGCCGTGGTCGACGTGTCCCATAATGGTGATGATCGGGGGACGCGAAACTTTGTCGGCGTCGGTGTCGTTTTCTTCGTCGCGGATATCTTCAAGTTTGTCTTCCGCGGTCTTTTCGGGTTCGTACGAAAGCGTGACGCCAAGTTCTCCCGCGACAAGGTCAGCGGTGTCAAAGTCGACGACGTCGTTTATCGTCTTCATTATGCCCAAAAGCATAAGTTGTTTCAGAATTTCGCTGCCCGTCTTGCCGATTTTTTCGGAAAGTTGTTTGATCGAGATAAACTCGGTCGTGATGACAGCCTTATCTATGGTTGTGGTTTCGGTGATGTTGAAGCCGTTTTTCTTCGGACGTTTTTTAAGGTAACGTCCGCTTTGCGTGCTTTCGCCTTCCTCGTCGATATTGCCGAGGTTGTCTTCAACGATAAAGCCGCGCCTTATCAGCGACTTCTTGTTCTGAGCCTTTTTGTCGTCCTGCGGAGAGCCTGCTTTCTTTTGCGGAGCGACGTTCCCCTTAAAGCCCTTATTGTTTGCGTTTGCGGGAGGCGGCGGAGGCGTCGCGCCCGTTCTGGGCTTCTGGAAACCGCCCGTCTGCTGTTGCGGACGCGCGTTGTTTTGTCCCTGCGGACGATTATTATTGTTGAAACCTGCGCCTTGCGGACGATTTTGTCCCTGCGGACGGTCCTGACGAGGTTTTCTGTCGTCTTGTGTGAAAATGCGTGTTTGTACGACGGGCTTTTGTTCGGTCTTTGCCGCTTCGGGTTTCTTTGCGGGTGCTTGCGGCGCTGCGGGAGCCGCAACCTCTTCTTTTTCTTCGACGGGTTTTTCGGGCGCGACCTCGGGTTTTTCTTCTTCCTTTGCCTTTGCCGCGGCTTCTTCTTCCGCCTTTTTCTTTTCGGCTTCTTCCTTTTGGATTCTCAAAAGTTCTTCCGCTTCTTTTCTTCTTTCTTCTTCGGCACGTCTTTCCTCTTCCTCACGCGCTTTTTTCGCCTTGATTTCAAGGATATTATCGGTGAGCGCGCGAAGTTTTACGGAAAGTTCCGTCAGTTTTTGAAGCGCGGGAGATACGACGTCGGTTTTTACCGAGCCGAGTCCTTTCGTGCCGCCTTCATAATTTTTCACATTATTTTCTGCCATTAAATTACCTCCGCTATTTCGCATTTTCAATTATAGCATTCGCAAGGCTGACGTCGGTGACGGCGACCACCTTGCAGTTTTGTTTTTTGAATATTTCCTCAATCGTGCCGTTTTCAAGGGTGACGACGGGAGAGTTTGACCTTTCGGCGTAGTTTTTTATCCGTTTTGCGGTGTTTTGCATTGCGTCCGCGCCAAGTACGATGACGGGCACGCTTTTTTTCATTAAAATGCGCTCCGTCCCGAACACGATTTTGTTCGCGCGGGCGGCGAACCCCAGATAACTACGAATTTTGTCCGAGTTTTGCATATTCTTCCTTTAAGGATTCGTAAACTTCGTCCGAAAGTTTTTCCTGAAACACTCTGTCAAAAACGCGTTTTTTGACGCATTTTTCAAAGCATTCGGGATTTTTGCAGACGTACGCGCCGCGCCCCGCTTTTTTGCCGGTAAGGTCGATTGAAACGCCGTCCGCACCTTTTACGACGCGGATAAGGTCGGGCTTTTCAAACATATTTCGGCATACGACGCACATGCGCGACGGGATTTTCTTAGGCATTTTCGTTCTCCGCCGATTCAACCGACAGCGTCTTCATAACTTCGCTGTAAGGTTTGACGTCGATTTTCCAGCCGGTGAGTTTCGCAGCAAGACGCGCGTTTTGTCCTTGCTTGCCGATTGCGAGCGAGAGTTTTTCGTCGGCGACGACGACTTTCGCTTTCTTTTCTTCTTCGTTGATTTGCACCATCTGCACGGGAGCGGGACTGAGTGCGCGGGCGACGAATTCAAGAGGATCGGTGCAGTAAGGAATGATGTCGATTTTTTCACCGCCGAGTTCCGCCACGATTGCATTTACGCGGCTGCCTTTGGGACCGATGCACGCGCCGATTGCGTCAACCGACGGATCATCCGACGACACTGCCATTTTCGTGCGGTAGCCCGCCTCGCGGACGATACCGTTGATTTTGACAAGACCGCTGCGGATTTCGGGTACTTCCAACTCGAACATACGTTTTACAAAGCCTGCCGCGCTTCTCGACACGACGACCTGCGCGCCGAAGTCGGTGCTTCTGACCTTTTTGACGTACACTTTCACGACGTCGCCGATGTTCAGGCGTTCGCCCTGAATCTGGTCGGGAAGTCCCAAAACGCCTTCCATCTGGTTTCCGGAGATTTCGACGTAATAAGTCATACCTTCTTTACGTCTTACGGTTGCCGACACGATTTCGCCCTCGCGTTCGGTCATTTCGTTCATGACGACGTCGCGACTTGCGTCGTTGATGCGTTGCATGATGACTTGTTTTGCGGTTTGCGCCGCAATGCGGGAAAAGTCCTTGGGCGTGACGTCTTCGACGACGACGTCGCCGAGTTTATAAGACGGTTTGATCGCTTGCGCGTCTTCCAAAGAAATTTCTTTTTCGGGATCTTCGACGGTTTCCACGACGTTTCTGTACGCAAACACTTTGATGGTGTTGCGGGTTTCGTCGCAGCGCACCGTTATCTGACGCGCCTCGCCGTATTCTTTTTTGAAAGCGAAAAGTATGCCCGCTTCAAGCGCTTCGATCATTTTTTCGCGACTTATTTTCTTTTCCTGTTCCAGCAAATCGAGTGCCTGGAAAAAGTCCTTGTTTACCATATTACCTCCTGCGGAAAACCGCTATATTAAGTTTTGATTTTTTATTTTTATTCGAAACGGATTGCAAGACTTGCCTTTGCGATTTCTTTTTTTGAAAGCGTCATCGACTTGTTAAGGTCTTTGCCCGTTTTGATATCGGTGAGTTTAATCGTGATTCCGTCGTCGTCGAAACTGTCCAGAATCCCCGTGATTTTTTTGTTGCCGTCGATTTTTTGGAACAAGGAAATTTCAAGTTCCTGCCCTTTGCGGCGGCGGAAATCATCGGCGGTTTTAAGCGGCCAGTCAAGCCCCATCGACGATACTTCCAGATTGTACGATTTGTCGCCGAAAGGATTTATCTCGTCAAAGAGCGCATCGACGGCGTTGTGGACTTTTTCGCAATCGTCCAGCCCCATATCGCCTTCTTTGAAAATAACGACGGTAACGGTGTCGGTGCCGTACTGCACGCTTGTTTTGACGTCGACGAGTTCATAGCCCAGACCTTCGACCACGGGCGCGATTTTTTCCTTGATTTTCAATACTTCTTGTTTCATAATCGTTCCTTTATACGAATAAGAGCGAGCCGTCAAGGCTCACTCTCACTTTCGATGCTAGCATAGATATAATAACATATATATATTTTATATGCAAATATTTTTAAGCGTTTTTTAACTTTATTTCAACTTTTCGGCAAGAATTATGAAAAGTTTTGCCGTCGCGATGGCGTCAAAGTCGGCGTTGTGCGCGTTTTCAAGGTTGATATGAAAGTGCTTTGCAAGGTTTCCGAGATTGTAACTCGGCAGCCTGTATTGCTGTTTTGCAAGGATAAGCGTGTCAAGCACGGGATTGTCGAAGTTATAGCCGCTTTCCCTTGCAAGCCGCGAAAGTATCGGCAAATCGTATCCGCAGGCGTTGTGTCCGACAAGCGTCGCGCCGCGGGTAAACTTGAAAAAGTCGGGGACGACGTCCTTGAACTCCGGCGCGCAAACGACGTCGCTGTCGTAAATTCCGTGAATCGCGCTCGTCGCCTCCGGAATATGACAACAGGGGTTTATCAGCGTGTTGAAAGTTTCCACGATTTTCCCGTCGACGATTTTGTAACTTCCGAGTTGCACCACCATGCAATGCTGCACGTCGAGCCCCGTCGTTTCAAGGTCGAATACGACGAAAGTCTTACCTTTCAGGTAAGGCGCGATTTCTTTTTCGCCGCCAAGAAGATCGTCCATACTGCTTTGCGACTCTTCAAAATACTTTTCGGGACGCACGAGATAATAATTTTTGTTTGCGGATTTTTGCGGCAATTCGGTCTTAATCGTGGAATAATCGACGTCCGCAAGCCACATTTTATCGACCATAATCTGTTTCGAGCCGTTTCTGTCGCTGAGTTTTCCGGAAATTACGACGTTCTTTTCGTCGCGCAATGAAAGATCCAGCGCGTTGACCTTGGTATCCCTTGCAAAATACACAACCGAAAGTTTGCCCGTCGTATCGTCGATCGTGAACGTGTACATCGGCAGTTTTTCGTCGGTCGTATTCTTTTTGAAACGCCCGCCCGTCGGAAGATTAAGCCCGAAATTTTTGTTGCGGTATTCCCGCTTTTCAAGCCCGACCACACGCCCGCAGACGGTTGCCGCTTCCATAGTGTCTTTAATGTCGGATATGTACATCGGCAAAACGTTCATATACGCTTTCCCGACAAGATTTTCAAGCGCGGTTGCCTTGATCTGTCTTGCGTCGCCGTAAATCACGATGGTGTCGTCGGACGGATCGATAAGGTCGGAAAACACGTCGTTTCCGTCTTCTTTCACCGTGCCGTCCGCGCTGACTTTAATGTCACAATTAAAGCCCGCATTTTCAACGGTTTTCAGACTTTTTTCGGCAATTTTCTTCTTTTCTTCGTCAGAAATGTATTTTTCGACTACTTCAAAATTGACGTTTTCAACAAAGTTTTCGTTCAGATAATCGACGATTTTTTCTTTCACGTCGTCGGCTTTCAGCATTGACGAATACGACTTTTGCGCCTTGATTTTCACGTCGATTACGTAGTCGTTCACCTGTATACTCACGTCCTCGGGCTTAATCATTCCCGCGGCGATTCCCATATATTTTTGCAGGGCTTGCATAAGTTTGACTCTGACGGTGTCTTCGTCCGCATACACTTTGGTATATCTCACCGAAAACGTGATTTCGTCGGGCACGAGCGGCACGACGGCTTTCACGATATCGTCTTTCACGCGGTCGGAAAGTACGCCGCCGTCAATCGACTGGGCAGACGCCAGAAAATGCAAAATAAGGTTGTTGTCGCTCACGCTGTACTCTGCGCGAACGAACCTGACGAACGGATATTTATTGTCCGTAAGTTTTTTGAATTCAACGTCAAATTTTTTCATTTTGTGCCTTATATTTTGCAATCAATGCGTTTATTTCATCAAAAATCAACGAATTGTCGATTGTTTTTGTAATTTTTCCTTTTTCAAAAATCACCGATTTTTCCTTGCCGCCGGCAATTCCGAAGTCGGCTTTTTCGCCTTCCCCGACGCCGTTCACGACGCAACCCATTACCGCGACTTTCAGTCCTTTCGTCCCCGCAAGCATTTTCTCGACTTTCGTCGCAAGCTCAAAAAGCGGGATTTCCGTGCGGGCGCACGTCGGACAGGCAATCACTTCGCTGTCGTCGTTGAGTCCCAAAGATTTCAGAAGCATACGCCCTGCGATTACTTCTTCGACGGGGTCTGCCGTCAGTGAAATGCGGATTGTGTCGCCGATTCCGTCCAGCAGCAGCGGCGAAAGTCCTGCCGTGTTTTTGATAATGCCCCGCTCGAATGTGCCTGCTTCCGTCACGCCGAGGTGCAACGGATAATCAAACTCTTTTGAAAATCTCCTTGCCGCGGCGACGCTTGTCCTGACGTCGGACGATTTCAACGACACGATTATGTCGAAAAAGCCTGCGTTTTCCAGGATTTTTATATGGCGTTTTGCGCTTTCGACAAGCGCGTCGGCAGGGTTCAGGTTTTTCAGATCCTTTTCAAGGCTTCCCGTATTCACGCCGATTCTTATCGGTATATTTCTTTCTTTTAAGACGTCCGCAAGGTATCTTACCTTCCTTTCGTCGCCGATATTGCCGGGGTTTATTCTTACTTTATCGATGCCGTTTTCGGCGGACAATACCGCAAGTTTATAATCGTACTGAATATCCGCGACAAGCGGAATATCCGTCGCGTTTTTAATCTCTTTTATCGCCGCCGCGTCGGTCGCGGAATTTACGGCAAAACGCACGATATCGCAGCCCGCGTTTTGAAGCGAAATTATCTGCTTTATCGTGTTTTCGACGTCTGCGGTTTTAGTATTGCACATCGACTGTACCGAAATGGGTGCGCCACCGCCGATATAAACGTTTCCGACCTTGATTTTTCTTGTCATCTTATTTAATCATATGGAAGATATCCACGAAAATCGTAAACGTGAACAGTATAATAAGCCCGACCGTGTGGATAATCGCCTCGACCTTCCTGTTCAACGGTTTGCCACGAATCCACTCGACAAACGTCAGCACGATTTTACTGCCGTCCAGCGCGGGAAGCGGCAACAGATTCATGACCGCTACGTTCGCCGACAGTATGCACGTAATTAACATCAGATACGGGAATCCCGCCTGCTTTATGCCCGTCGAAACCGTCGTGATAACGGTAATGGGACCGCCTGCGCTTTCAAGCCCCATCTTGCCGGTGATAAGCGCGCCAAGCACCGCCAGCACCTTGAACACGATGAAGAAACTGAAAGTAAAACTCCTGCCAAGCGCACGGAAGAACCCGAGTTTTTCGGTGGACAAACGTCTTGTGAATCCGAAATTTATCGGTTCGTTGCCGTCTTGCCCCGCGATAAGTTGGGTGTGTCCTTCGACGTAATCCGAATACGAAAAATCGGAAATCACTTTGTCCGAGAAGTCTTTTATTGTGTCCTTCGAGATGACGATAGGCACGCTGAAACTGCCGCCTTCGAGTTCTTGCTGGAACATTACAAAATGACCTTCGGTCATCGAGGACGTAAGCGTCGCATATTTTTCGGCGGTCAGCGGAGGCACGAACTCGTTGTCAAGATAAGTCAGCCTGTCGCCCGCCTTTACGACGGTGATAAACCCTTCGTACTCGACGCCGTCCTTTTCAAACGTAATCGACGTGCCGCTTTTAAGTTCCGCAAGGTTTCTGTCAAGGTTTTTCTTTTTGCCGTCGATTTTCGTGATACGGTAGCCGTCGTTCAAATCCACCGCGTGATAGGCGTTGTCTTTAATGTACATCACCTGATAGAAATCGCTTTTTGCGGTCGGCGCGAAATACTTATACGCGCCCTTTTTAATCGTGACGGTCTGCGCCTTGCCGTTTCTCAAAATTTTGAGCGTGGCGGTGTCGCCGCATTTGTTGAGCATATCCGAAAAATCGTCGTTCATAAGAATATGCTTGATTTTCCCGTCGACGGCAAGAATAATGTCGCCTTCCTGCACGACTTCGGTATTTGCGCCGCCCTCGTACTGCGTGCCGATAACGGAAACCTGCTCGCCGTAAGCGCAAAAGAAAATCGTGATGATGAGCATCGCCGAAAGGAAATTGAAAAACGCACCGTTAAAAAGAACGATAATTCTTTTCCACGGCGGCATATTGTTGAAAGCCCTCGGGTTGTCGTTATCGTCGTCTTCGCCCTCGAATCCGCAAAACCCTCCAAGGGGTATCGGACGTATCGAAAACTGCGTGCCCGACTTCATTTTCCTTTTGAAAATCGGCGGGCCGAAGCCTATCGCGAACTCGTTAATCTGAAAACCGAGTTTTCGTCCCGCAATGAAGTGTCCGAATTCGTGCACGACGATCATAAACATCAATGCGAGTATCGCGATAACGACGTATAAAATGTTAAGCATTACGCTCTGGAACGAGCACAGCGATGAAAATATCAATTATTACCTCATTGTCTGGCGTATGTACTTTTTGACTGTTTCGTCAATAGACAAAACTTCGTCCACGCTTGAAACCTTGTTGCCCCTTATGAAAGACAAGCCTTTTTCGACGTATTTCTCGATATCGGTAAATCCGATTTTGCCCGCGATAAACTGCGCGACCGCGATTTCGTCGGCTGCGGATACCGCAACGCATGCGCTCTCGCCGAGTTTCGCCGCGTCGATACACAACGACAAACATTTGAATTTTTTATAATCGGGATATTCGAAATGAAGCGAGCCGAGTTTTGCAAGGTCAAGACTTTCCGCATAACTTTCGATACGGTCGGGATAAGTCATCGCAAGCTGCACCGGAAGGCGCATGTTCGGCATGCTCATACACGCAATCACCGATTTATCGACAAACTCCACAAAGCTGTGAATGACGCTTTCGCGATGAATAATGACGTCGATTTTGCTTTGCGGAAGATTGAACAGGTTCATTGCCTCGATAACTTCCAAGCCCTTGTTCATCATCGTCGCGCTGTCGATGGAAACTTTCGTGCCCATTGCCCAGACGGGATGTTTGATTGCCATTTGCGGCGTTACCGCGCGCAGTTGTTCGTCGGTGTAGTCGACAAACGGACCGCCCGACGCCGTCAGCGTAACCTTTTTGACGTCCTGAACTTTACCCGCTTTCAGGCACTGGAAAATCGCGCTGTGTTCCGAATCGACGGGAATAATCGTGGAGCCGTATCTTTCGGCTTGTTCCCTGAGAAGTCTGCCCGCCGCGACGATGGGCTCTTTGTTTGCGATACCCAGCGTGCCGCCGTTTTTCAGAACGTTCATCGACGGTTTCAGACCGCTGATGCCGACCATACCGTTGATGACGCAGTCGACTTTTATGCACGAAAGCTCGTCAACGGACAAAACCTGCACGAAAGGCGGTTTGTACCTGGTGAATTCGTTCCTTGCGTCGTCGTCGGTAATCGCGACGTAGCGCGGACGGAATTGATTGATTTGCTCCAAAAGTTTTTTAATGTTGGTATTCGTGGTAAGCCCGATTACTTTGAACGATTCGGGGTTGCGTTCGCAAATCTGCAACGCCTTCGTGCCGACCGAACCGGTGCTGCCGAATATCACGATTTGTTTCATTCTCATAATATACAACCTCTTTTAGTATTTATATCCGTAAACGCCCGGGATATTACATATACATAAACGTAAATGCCGTAAAAAACATAACGAGCGTAAACATAATGCTGTCAAGTCTGTCCAGAACGCCGCCGTGACCGGGGAAAATGTTTCCGAAGTCCTTGATGTTCATGGTGCGTTTGATGCGGCTTGCCGCAAGGTCGCCGATTTCCGCAAGTATGCCGCCGACGATACCCAGAACGACGAATACCACCGCGCGCACCGCTACGCTGTCCGAAAAAGAAACGTATCCGACGGGGATAACCGCATATAAGTCAAACAGCAGGAAGAACGTTACCGCGCACAAAACGCTGCCCAGTAATCCGCCGATCGCGCCCGCGACGGTCTTTTTCGGCGATATCGACGGACAAAGTTTCCTTTTCCCCAAAGTGCTTCCGACAAGATACGCAAACGTATCCGAAAACACGGGAAGGAAAATCGCAAACGATATCGCAAACGTGCCGCCGCACGGAAACTCCCTCGAAAGCGCAAACGCAAGCGACACAAGCGCCATCGGATAAATCAGCGAAAATATCGTCGCAAGCAGGTCTTTCAGTTCCATTTCCGCTTTGAACGTGAACACCGCAAGCGCAAGGCATATCGAAAGACTCAGCGCAATCAGTATGCCCTTGTAGCCTAAAAAATACCATAAAGGATATATCGCGACGCACAACAACAGCGGCGCCCCCCAGGAATTCTTGTATTCCGACTTCCTGAAAGTATGGTACATTTCGTAAGTCCCGACGAATGCGAACGACATAATGAGCGCGTCCAGAAACCCGTAATGCACCGCCGTGCCAAGATATAACATCGCAAATGCGTATCCGACGAGTATTATCGCCGTAACCGCGCGTTTTAACATAAATTATTCCTCCGAAAGCGGAACGGACAGACGGAATTTCGACGTGACGAGCACGGCTTTGTTTCCCGTGACGTCCGCCCTTACGACAAGTTCCGAATCGTATCCGTCGTCGCGCTTAGAATCGTTTTTAACGATTTCGACGTCGATAATCCCTTGTTTTGCAAGTTCTTTTTCGACGTCGTCAATTTTTTTACCGGAAAACTCGGCTTTATACACTCATTACCTCGTCTTCTTTTTTCTTTGCGGTTTCGTCAACCTTTTCGATTTCCTTCGCGAGGCGTTTATCGACTTCTTCCAGGAAGTTCGTCAGGTCGTCTTCGGTGATCGTGCTGTCTTTTTTGAGTTTTTTAAGCTCTTCGTTGATGTCGCGACGATGATTTCTTAAAACGATTTTGGTTTCTTCCGCGCCCTGTTTGATATCTTTTACAAGCGCGCGACGTCTTTCTTCGGTAACTTCGGGGAAAACAAGACGAATCACCGTGCCGTCGTTGTTGGGCGTGATGCCGACGTTTGCGGCAAGGATTGCCTTTTCAACGTTTTTGAGCGCGCTTTTGTCCCATACCGACACGACAAGCACACGCGCTTCCGCAATAGTAACGTTCGCCATCTGGTTAAGCGGCGTCATCGTTCCGTAATATTCAACCTCGACCTTGTCAAGAATGTGGGGATTTGCGCGACCTGCGCGGATTCCCTGCAACTCGGTCTTGTAATTTTCAAAAGTTTTAGCATTTTCTTCGTCGAAAGTTTCAAACAAAAAATCGACTTCTTCGATACCGAAAGCCATATATTCCTCCAAAATACATTTTAGTAAAAATATTATATCATACTAAAATATATAAAAGCAAGTACTTAATAAAAATAAATGCGCGAACGTTCTTAATTAAAAGGCGCAGCGATTTTGATATTTTGACGTTTTATACGTTTTTTTGTCAGTCGAAAATTGAACGAAATTTGTCCGTTCAATAAGAATAAACAACGGCGTTATCTACAAAAAAACATATGGTTTTCAATCACAAATAAAAATACAAAAAACGCACGTGATACGTGCGTTTTTGTTGTTTTTTGTTGAGTTTTTGTCAAAAATTATTCGATAATTGTACCGATTTTCTGCCCCGTCGCCGCCTTGTAAATGCTGTCTTTTTCGTTCAGCGCAAACGTCACGATGGGGATATGGTTTTCCATACAAAGAGATACCGCGGTCGTGTCCATAACCTGCAAACCGTCCTTGATGACGTCAAGATATCCGATTTTGTCGTACTTTTTGGCGTCGTGGTTTTTCTTCGGATCGCTGTCGTAAACGCCGTCGATATTTTTGGCTTGCAACAATACGTCAGCCTGGATTTCCGCAGCCCTGAGTGCCGCGCCCGTGTCGGTGCTGAAATACGGGTTGCCCGTACCGCACGCCATGATGACGACGCGACCTTTTTCAAGGTGGCGGATCGCACGGCGTAAGATATAAGGCTCTGCGACTCTGGGCATTTCGATTGCCGTCATAACGCGCGTAGGCACGCCCGCGTGTTCCAAAGCGTCCTGCATTGCAAGCGAGTTGATGACGGTTGCGAGCATACCCATATGGTCGGCAGTCGTTCTGTCCATATCCGCGCCCTGACGTCCGCGCCAGAAGTTGCCGCCGCCGATGATGATGCCGATCTGGATGCCCATATTCCTGACTTTCGCGATTTGTTCCACAACGCCCGCGATAACGGCGTTGTTCAGTCCGAATCCGTTTTCACCCGCAAGGGCTTCGCCGCTGATTTTAATGACGACTCTTGTATATTTGTTATCCATATAGTCTCTCCTGATTCGAAAATTCAAAAAAAAGGACGCAAAAGCGTCCTTTTCAAAAGGTAATTAACCGTTTTGTTGCATTTTTGCGAGGTTTTCGCTGATTTCACCGAGATAATCGTCTTTTCTCTTTTCGATGCCTTCGCCCATTTCGTAACGAACGAAACGACGAATCGCGACCTTCTCGCCGACCTTTGCGGTAACTTCGGTCTGATATTGTTTAATGGTTTTGCCGGGATCTTTGAAGAAATCCTGTTCAAGAAGGCAAACTTCCTTGTAGTATTTCTGAATGCGACCGTCAACCATCTTTTCGATGATGTTCAAGGGCTTCGGCTTGGGTTCCGCAAGAGCCTGATTCTTGTAAATTTCACGTTCGAGTTCAACCGCTTTCGCGTCAAGGTCTTCGATAGCGACGCAAGTAGGTTTCATAGAAGCGATTTGGAGAGCGACGTCGTGAGCGAAGTTTTTGAAGTCGTCGCTTTTTGCAACGAAGTCGGTTTCGCAGTTGACCTCGACGAGAACGCCGATTTTACCGCCCATGTGGATATAACTTTCGACAATGCCTTCCGCTGCAACGCGGCCTGCTTTTTTGGCTGCGGTTGCCGCGCCCTTTTCGCGAAGAATGGTGACTGCTTTGTCCATGTCGCCGTCCGCTTCGGTAAGAGCCTTTTTGCAATCCATCATACCTGCGCCCGTGCGAGCGCGCAAATCCATAACGTCTTTACTGGTGAATGCTGCCATATATCTGAAATCCTCCGATTATTTTGCTTCCGCTTCCGCGATTGCTTTGTCAAGCGCTTCTTCTTTGGTCAAAGGAGCGGCTGCTTCTTCAACCGTTTCTTTTTCTTTTGCTTCTTCGGCTGCTTCGGCGTTTGCTTCCGCATGTGCCGCCGCTACTGCGTCAACGCCCTGTTTCGCCTCGATAACGGCGTCTGCCATAAGCGATGCGAAGAGTTTGATTGCGCGGATTGCGTCGTCGTTGCCGGGGATAACGTAATCGACAAGGTCGGGATCGCAGTTGGTATCGACGACGCCGACGATGGGGATATTGAGAAGGCGCGCTTCTTTAACGGCGATTTCTTCCTTTTTAAGGTCGACTACGAAGAGTGCGCCGGGAAGTTCACGCATGTTTTTGATGCCGCCGAGGTTCTTTTCAAGTTGGTCGCGTTCGGCTTTGAGACCGATAACTTCTTTTTTGGGAAGAAGATCGAACTCGCCGACGATTTCCATCTGATTGAGTTTGTTGAGCCTGTCGATACGAGATTTAATGGTTTTGAAGTTGGTGAGCGTACCGCCGAGCCATCTTTGGTTGATGTAGTACATTCCGCAACGTTCCGCTTCCGACTGGATTGCGTCCTGCGCTTGTTTTTTCGTGCCTACGAAAAGGATGTCTTTGCCTTCCGACGCGACCTGACGAATGAAAGCGTATGCTTCCTCCACCTTTTCAACCGAGATCTGCAAATCGATAATGTGAATATCGTTTCTTGCAGCGTAGATGTACTTTGCCATTTTCGGATTCCAACGCTTTGTCTGGTGACCGAAGTGAACGCCTGCTTCAAGCAGTTGTTTCATTGATGTTACTGCCATAAAAAAATACCTCCGTTTTTTACTCCTCCCCGAAAGTTTGCGACAAATGAACTCAGAAAGCACGGATTTGTCAACCCACGGGTGCGGATTTTCGAAAGAATTATATCATAACGGGAAAATCTTGGCAAACGAAATAAGGCGGGTTTTGAAATAATTATAGATAATTATATTACTTTTTTCGGTTTTAACCGCCGACGTTTTCGATATGTTCGACGTCGTCGCCCGAAATTGCGATAACGTCGATGCGAAGCGTCTTGTCGTAAAGACGATGAATCTGTGTGTAAAGATTGATAAATCTTTTGTATCTTGCGATTTTTGCGGGAGTTACCGCTTCAAGCGCGTATCCGTACGAATACGTCGTGCGCGACTTGACCTCGATAAAGCAAACGTCGCCGTCCGGCGCGGTCGCGATAAGGTCGACCTCGATGCCCATAAGTTTTTCGTTGCGACCGATTATTTTGTATCCCTTGTTTTTAAGGTACCCTTCCGCAAGGCTTTCTCCCCTTATGCCTTCCGCTCTCATTTGTTTTCTCCGACAAAATTTTTAATGAACGATTTTCTGTGAATGGGCGTCGCGCCTTTCTCTTTCAATGCGGCGATATGTTTTGCGCTGCCGTATCCTTTGTTGCTTCTGAAACCGTAATCGGGATAAATCTCGTCGGCTTTTATCATATAAGCGTCACGGGTGACCTTTGCGAGAATCGACGCGCAACCGATTGAATATGACAACGAGTCGCCTTTGATTATTGCGTGCGTTTTATATGGAATATCGAGTTGCACCGCGTCCACAAGCACGACGTCCGGCTTGACTTTCAGGCTCATAATCGCCTGTTGCATCGCCTGTTTCGTCGCGTTCAGAATGTTGATTTCGTCAATGACTTCGGGGCCGACGCTCACAATCGACATATCGACAGCCGCTTCGCAAATTTGCGGAAAAAGTTTTTCGCGCTTCTTTTCCGAAAGTTTTTTGCTGTCGTCGACGCCGTCGACAATTTTCGACAAATCCATGATGACGGCGCACACGGTAACGGGACCGGCAAGCGGACCGCGCCCGACCTCGTCAACGCCACAAACGTACCTTGCGCCCTTTTCGATATAAAGATTTTCGTAAAACAATTTATCCATAGTATTTGTTCTTTTTTGCAATTATTTTCGCAAAATTTCCAAAATTAAAACAAAAATTTGATATTAAATAAAACTAAAATCGTCAGAATTTTGATTAAAAATCTTTCCCAAAATCGTCAGAATTTTGATGAGATTTTGACGTTTCTTGGCAAGTTCTTACGAGGGCGCGTACTTGTCGTACGTAACCGAGTAAGGTTTTGCCAAAAACTCAAAAGGTCGCAAAATTATGACGATTTTTTGCGGCGAGCAAGGTGTTACGCATAAGCATCGTCACCGTCATCGGTCCCACCCCGCCTGGGACGGGAGTGATAAACGAGCAAACGTCTTTTACGTTTTCAAAATCCACGTCGCCCGAAAGTTTGCCGTTTTCGTCGCGGGAAATGCCGACGTCGATAACGACCGCGCCGTCTTTCACCATATCTTTCGTAATAAATTTGGGTTTTCCGACGGCAACGACAAGAATATCCGCCGTTTTTGTAAATTCTTTAAGGTTTTGCGTTTTGCTATGGCAAATCGTAACGGTTGCGTCGCGTTGTAAAAGAAGTTGCAAGGTCGGACGTCCGACGATATTGCTGCGCCCGACGATCACGGCGTGTTTCCCTGCGATTTTTACGCCCGTCGACTCAATAAGAGCGATGATCCCCTGCGGCGTACAAGGCGCAAGGTCGGGGGTGCCGAGGCACAGTAAGCCCGTCTGGTATGCGGAAAAACCGTCCACGTCCTTGTTCACGTCGATATGCGCGGTTACCTTTTTCTCGTCGATAGAATCGGGCAAAGGAAGTTGCACCAGAATACCGCTGACCGTATCGTCGGCGTTGAGCCGCTCGATTTCGTCGATAAGTTCCTTTTCGGTAACGGTCAAGGGAAAGCGGCAAAGAATACTTTTTATGCCGACCTCCTGCGAGGCTTTTACCTTATTTTTTACGTAAAGTTCGCTTGACGGATCGTTGCCGACAAGAATGACGGCAAGACACGCTTCAACGCCCTTTGATTTAAGTTCTGCGACCTGCGCCTTTATATCCGCGCGGATTTTTGACGACAAGGCCTTTCCGTCGATAATCTGCATTATTCCTCCGTCAGCGCCCTATTGACGCTTGCAAGCACGCCGTTGACGTAAGATTTGCTCTTTTCCGTGGAATATCTTTTGACAAGTTCGACCGCCTCGTTGATACTGACGGCGGCGGGAACTTCCGGGACGTATTTCATCTCGTAAACGCTGACGATCATCGCGGCAAGGTCGGGCTTGTAAATGCGGTCGATATTAAAGCCGTTGGAATACTTCGCGACAATGCCCTTCAATTCGTCAAGGTGCGTATAAATGCCGTCGTACGCCTTTCTGACGTACTGTTTGTCGGAGTCGGTCAAAGACGCGTCCATAAGGTACGCTTCCAGAGTGACGTCGTTTTTATCTTCCGAAAAAAGTTGTTCGAACGTGAGTTGGAAAAGATGTTCTCGTGCGGTGCTTCTGCTCATATAAACCTCTGAAATTCAAAAACAATTAGCCCGTCGTAAAAACGAGGGCTAAGTGAAAGTTATGCGTTTTCTTCTTCGGATTTTGCGACGTCGTCGGTTTCTTCGTCGTCAAAGTCGTGAACGATTACGGGGGTGTCGTCGGTCTCGTCGACGATAATACTGACAACCGAAACGTTGACTTCTCCCACCTTGTAACAGGTTTCCTTTTCAATTGCTTTTTTGATTGCAATCTGAACCTTGCAGACTGTGTCGGGAATGTTGTAGCCGTACAAAATATTCAGATAAATATCGATATCGACGGTGTTGTCGCTTTTAACGTAAGCGTGGACGTCGTTGTCTTTGATGATACGCAACTTGTCGGGGTTTTTCCCGAGAAGTTCCGCCCCTTCGATTTCGGCGGCTGCGCGAGATGCGATGTCCGCGATGATTTCGGCGTAAACTTCCGTATTCGATTTCACTGACTTGATTTTTGCCATACTATCCTCCGAATTACGGATATTATAGCATATTTTTTCGTCTTATACAAGCAATTATACCCGTTCCCCGACACATTTTATCAGTATTGACAGACGATTACGTCGTTTGCGGTGTAGCTCGTTTCATTGGTCACGACGCTGAGAATCTGAGCGACTTCCTGCGCTTCTAGATTGTCGTCAGCGACGACCACCGTGCAGTTCTTGTCGGAAAGAGTTACGATTACGTCGCGAAATCCGCGCGCCTGAATAAGTCTTTCCAACAGAAGTTCGTTTTCCATCTGCGTGCATACGCTCTGTTTCTGCGTTTCTGCCGCCGTTTTTGCGGACGCGCTTGCGCTCTCGGACGAAATTATCGCGTCAAGATAATCGATAAGTTCCTGACGGGTGGTTTCCCTTGACGAGCGGAAACTTTTGAACGTTTCGGTAACGGTAGGTTCGTTTGTGTTCGTCGTCAGCGTTTCCTGGCGTTTCGTGAGCTTTGTGTTGAGCCATACGTTAAGGACGGCGGACACCACAAGGAGAACGGTCATAATCGACAATACCGCGATTTTCTTTTTGTTGTTTTTCATATAAACCCTCCATTTAATTCATTATGAAAATTTCGATTATTTTTTCGTTTACGTTCAGGGCGGTTGCGACGGCTTTTAAGATATTCAGCCTTACGGCGACGTCTTTCGCCCCTTCCGCCACAACTATTACGCCGGTGATTTTCGGCGCGACGGTTTTTTCGATAAGCGGTTTTTTGTTTTCGTCAAACACGGCGGTTGACTTTTCTTCGGTAACGGTGGTCGTAAGGTTCGCCCCGCCCGAGTCGTCGGTGCGCGTCGTCGTATTCGTCGTTTTGTCAAAGGCGTAAACCGTCTCAAAATTGCCGTCGTAACCGATGTACACTTCGACTTTTCCCGCGCCTTTTATCTTTGATAAAACCGCCGCAAGTCTTTCTTCGTCCGACGCCGTTTCGACAATCGCCGCCCCCGCGTTTCCGCTTTCCGCCTGCTTCTTCTTCGCCTCGCGTACGATTCCGTAAAGCAAAAGGATTATCGCAATTAAAATTATGCAGACGATGATTTCGATATTCTTTACGCTTTTGATTTTTCGGATAAAATCCTTAAACGGTTTTTTCTTTTCTTCGTTATCGTTCATAAAAAACCCTCAGTTTGTCTTCCGGGACGCCCGAAAACTTTGAGATTTCGCTTTTCAACGCCCCGATATCAATACTATTCGACTTGTCCCGCTCAAATGACTTATCGGACAAAATAACGTTTACGTAGTCAATTTCCGACGAAGTTTCGCTTTTTACGACGAATTTTACCTTTGCTTCGATTCCCTTTTCTTTCAGAAACTTTTCGATATTCCTTTCCTGCGTTTTATATGCGTTCGTCGCCACGCCGTATAAAAAGGTTTCGTCGATTTCAAGTTCAGTGGCAGTATCAAAAGCGTTCGGAAAACCCGAAAAGTCGCTTTTCAGAAGTTTCGGCAGCGGCGATACCAGAACGAACAACGTTATAAGCGCGAAAATCCCCTTGACGTATTTTTTCGTCTGTCCGTTCGGAATAAGCAGCGACGAAAGCGCGCTGAGCGCGATAACGCCCGTGATTTTCAGAAGCCACGCGCCCATATCACACCCCGACCGACGTCCCCGCCGTCAGCACCATCGCGAAAAACGCGAACGTTGCCCCCGCGATCGCCGCAATGAGTAGCCCCGCACATTTTGAAATTTTCATCAGCATATTCGATATTCCGGATACCCCCAGCGGCTCGACAACGCCTGCTGCAAATCGCAAAATAAGGTCAAACGCAATAAGTTTTCCGACGGGCGCGACGACAACCGACAACAATATCAGAAGTCCCGTCATGCCGACCGCGTTTTTGACAAGCGCGCACCCCGCAAGCACCACGTCGAATCCGTCCGACACGTAACCGCCGATTATCGGGACGTAACTTTTCACGCCGAATCGCGCCGCGTTTATCATCACTCCGTCAACGGTTTTCCCGATTACGCCGCCGATAAGAAGATATGCAAAAAACGCCGAAAACACCGTTTTCAACACTATGCTGCCCGCTTTTTTGAAAAAATCCGCCATTTTGTCAAGTTTGACCGCGGGCGAAATATTGCCTACCGCATTCAGTAAAACCGCACCCGTAAAGCACGGCAGCACAAACGTTTTCACGACTTTCGTAAGCCCCACCGAAAACACGCCGACAAGGGGTTTCAGAAAGCCTACGCCGCTTGCCCCGCCCAAAGCCGTCATAAGCGTCAGAAGCACGGGAAACAATGCGGCGGACAACTTTTCGACGCGCCCGACGGTGTTTATCGTAAGAGTCAGCATATTCGCCGCTTCCGATACGATGACCGTAAGAATCGCCGAAAAGCACGCAAAATCCACGATTTCCGACGTGTTTTCGTTCAGAAATCCGGAATTGAGTCCTTTCAGCATGCCCGACATCACCGAAATCACGACGACGGTAATTATCGACGGAAGAAAACCGAGCGCGCCTTTTAATATAAGAGAGAAAATTTCGCCGATGAAATCCTTAAAAGATACGCCGACGTTGCCGTCAATAAGCCTTTTCAGAAGTTCCTTGAAACCGCCCGCGACAAACGCGCTTTCGTCGTCGGAAAGCGACGAATAATAATCTTCCATGCTTTCAAGGTCAAGTTTTTCAAGGACCTCGTCCGTCCCGTCTTCAACCGATTTTTCTTCCTCGCCCTGTTTGGCGTACGCAACGTTTTTATCACGAAAAATTGAAAAAACCGTAAGAAAAAACGCAAATATTAAAAATGTTTTGATTATTTTTGTTTTCATATCGCAAGTTTTTCAACGACGTTTATAAACGCTTCGATGACGGGAAACGCCAGAATAAATATCGCGATCTTTCCCGAAAGTTGCAGTTTCTTCCCGACGCTCCCCGCCCCGTAATCTTCGCAAATCCCTGCGGAAAATTCCGTGAGATAACCTACTCCCACGATTTTCAGAATCGCCCCGTACAACGCCGACGGTATCCCTGTTTTTGCGACGATTTCCGAAAACTTTACAAGCACTTCCGACATACCCTTCGCAATCATAATCAGTATGACAAGCCCCGTTGCCAGAACGACGAAAACCGAAAACTCCGACTTTGCAGACTTTATAAACCCCGCAGTGATTACGCCGAGAATCCCCACGCCCACGATTTTGAAAATATCCATTATTTCAGCCCGAAAAGTTGTTTGACGGTGTCCATAACGCCCGTCAGCATATCGACGACCATCATTAAAACCACGACGATGCCGACGATGGTAACGAAAGTTCCGATTTCGTCCTTGTCGCTCTTTTTAAGAATTACGTTTACGATTGCGGTGAGCATTCCCACCCCTGCGATTTTTAAGATGATTTCAATCCCCATATCACACCACGATAAGCATAAGAGTTACACCCAGCACGACGAACAACTTATAATACATTTCACCTTTTTTATTAAGTTCGATTGCGGATTTGCTCTTTTTTTCGTTGAAAACGTCAAGATAGCGCACGGTATTTGTAATTTCGTTTTCAAGATTCGACTTGCCGAGCGAGTGCAGAAACGCCGCGACAAGTAGGCTGTCTTTTTCTTTTATCATTACGTTTTTTATCGTTTTTTGCACTTCTTCGACGTTCTTAAAGCCCGCGGGCAGCCCGTCCGCGAATTTTTGAAGCGAGTCCGAAAACGCGCCTTTCGACGACGAAACAAAGGTTTTTATCACGTCTTCGAGCGGTGTTTGCAAGGACGATATTTCCCGTTTGTAAAGGTTCAGAAAATCGACGGCGTCCGAAAAGTACGCGTATCTCACCCTGAAAATCCTTTTTATCGCAATCCCGATAAGGCTTGACGCAGCCATTAAAAGCGCGCCGCTTAATACGCTTAACATCCGATAATTTCCTTGATTTCCCCGACTCTGTTCTTTTTCGTCAATACGACGGTAATATCCATCGCCCGTTGCAGTTTTTCGTAAACGGTGTTTTTAAGGTCGGAAACGCCCGTTGCGTGTAGCGACGCCGCAACCTTGACGCCCGCGCGCATTGCGTCCAGAACCGCGTCCACTTCTTCCGCGCCGTAAATCTCGTCGGTAACCACGACGTCGGGATTCATACTTCTTATCGCGCACTCGTACGCTTTCAGTTTTTTGACGCCGGTGATGACGTCGACGCTTTTGCCAAGGTCAAGCCCCGACACCCCTTTCACCGCCCCCGCGATTTCCCGTCTTTCGTCGATAACGCACACGTTAAACCCGTCGTTTGAGGCAAGCCGTGCGATTTCGCGAAGGAGCGTCGTTTTTCCGCCCGACGGCGGCGCAATCACCAAAAGATTTTTAAATTCGCCGTTTTTTATCACTTTTTTTGCGATTTCATCGGCTTTTCCTTTGATTTCTGTCGGAACTCTGATGACAAGCGACGTCGGATATTTCAGATTAAACACCTTATCCCCCGCGCTTACGCCCTCGCCCGAAACGCCGATTCTTATCCCGCCCGCAAAACTTAAAAAGCCGTCCACAAGGTTGTCCGTCACGGAATACAACGAATATCCGCTGGCTTTCCCCAAAACGTAATCGACGTCCGATGACGTCACGATATAAGGTTTTTCCCCGTCGAAAACAAAGGTCTTTTTCTTGCCGTCGTAAACGGACAGCGGAAGTCCCACGCGCATACGCAGTTCTTTCACGTTCTTCGGCAAAAGCGGATAAATGGTCACGGGAAGCAATGAAAACAGATTGTCCATACCTAAAAATATGCAAAAAAAATCCCTGTGATAACACAGGGACTTAATATTACATTTTTCGTGCTTTTACGCTTATTCGCAAACGTGGTCGTCGACTTCTTTCTGAATCTTTGCCATAAACTCGTCAAGAGTCATAGTGCCGAGGTCGCCGTCCTTGCGGCTTCTTACCGCGACGACGTTATCCGCCGCTTCCTTGTCGCCGATAATGATCATATACGGGATTTTGTCGAGTTGCGCCTCACGGATCTTATAGCCGACCTTTTCGTTTCTGACGTCGGTTTCGGCGCGGAATCCGCGTTTGAACAGCGTATGGCGTACTTCTTCCGCGACGGACGCGGTACGGTCGGTAAGACTCAGCACCCTGACCTGTTCGGGAGCAAGCCACGTCGGCATTGCGCCGGCGTACTTTTCAAGCAACAGCGCGATCGTGCGTTCATAGCAGCCCATCGACGTGCGGTGAATGATGTAAGGACGCGCCTTTTCTCCGTTTTCGTCGATATAGTACATATCGAAACGCTCCGCCAGGAACATATCGACCTGAATGGTTACGAGCGTGTCTTCCTTTCCGTGCACGTTTTTAATCTGAATGTCGAGTTTCGGACCATAGAACGCAGCCTCGTCGATAGCCTCGGTATAAGGCACCTGCAAATCGTCAAGAATACGCTTCATTTCGCCTTCGGCGTACGCCCATTGTTTGGGATCGTCGATATATTTGTTGTCGGGATTTCTGGGGTCCCAGCGCGAGAAACGATACGACACGTCTTTGTCAAGCCCGACGCATTTTAAGCAATATCTCGCAAGTTCCAAACAGCCCTTGAATTCCTGTTCGAGTTGTGCGGGCGTGCACATAAGGTGTCCTTCGGAAATGGTGAATTGCCTTACCCTGATAAGCCCGTGCATCTCGCCGGAGTTTTCGTTGCGGAACAATGTCGAGGTCTCGCCGTAGCGTTTCGGAAGGTCGCGGTACGACTTCATACCGTTTTTGAATATTTCGTATTGGAACGGACAGGTCATGGGACGCAGCGCGAAAACTTCGCCTTCCGCGTCGGGATCGCCGAAAATGAACATACCGTCGCGATAATGATCCCAGTGACCGCTTATCTGATAAAGTTCGCGCTTTGCCATATAAGGGGTTTTCGTGAGCAGGTATCCGCGTTCCGCCTCGGTGTCTTCGACAAAACGGCTGAGAATCTGGAACAGTTTCGCGCCCTTTGGCATAAGCAGCGGCAAACCTTGTCCGATCGTGTCGCAGGTCATGAAATATCCAAGTTCGCGCCCGATTTTGTTGTGGTCGCGCTTTTTGGCTTCTTCGACAGCCGCAAGATAGGCTTCCATATCGGCTTTTTTGTCAAACGCCGTGCCGTAAATCCTTGAAAGCATTTTGTTGTGTTCGTTGCCTTTCCAGTACGCGCCGGTCAACGACGTCAGTTTGAACGCCTTGATTTTTCCCGTCGAAGGAAGGTGCGGACCCGTGCAAAGGTCAACGTAGTCGCCCTGTTTGTAAAAACTGATTTCTTCGCCTTCGGGCAGTTCTTCGATAAGTTGGATTTTGTAAATCTCGCCCTTATTTTTCATAAGTTCAAGCGCGTCCTTTCTCGGAAGAACAAAGCGGGTTATGGGCAGGTTTGCCTTGATAATCTTGTGCATTTCCGCCTCGATTTTGTCAAAGTCGTCCTGAGTGATGGGCGTTTTGAAATCGAAGTCGTAATAAAAACCGTTTTCGATGGAAGGACCGATTGCAAGTTTTACCGTGGGATAAATGTTTTTTACCGCCTGTGCGAGAACGTGCGCCGCGGTATGACGATAAACTTTTTTGCCTTCGTCGTCGGAAAAAGTCAGCACTTCGAACGCGCAGTCGTTTTCGACGACGGCGGTCAGGTCTTTCAATGCGCCGTCAACTTTCACGGCGACCGCGTTTCTTGCAAGACCTTCGCTGATTTTCTTTGCGGCGTCAAGGAACGTTACGCCGTTTTCAACTTCCAGAATACTTCCGTCTTTCAAAGTAAGTTTTGCCATATTGTTACCTCTTTTTGAGTGAATTTGCATTTATTTTCGGATAAAAACAAAAAATCCTTATGAAAATTGTTATTTCATAAGGACGATAAATCTTACCGCGGTTCCACCTTAATTGCAGAAAAACTGCCGCTTAATATTTTGTTTTCGCGCTGACGGCGGTACCTTTATACCCTTCTTATTGCCTTACACCGGGCGGCAACTCTCTGAAAAGCCGGAATATAAAGACGTGTCCGTTGCGGCGGATTCAATCCGAATTTACAGTTATTATATATTCGGTTTTTTATAAAGTCAAGGGTTTTATCTCATTTTTACGCGCACCACGTGACGAAGTGCTTTTACGGCTTCGCCCGCGACGTCGCAGTTTAACGTGAGTTTCGTTGCGGAAAGCGAAATTACCGTGCCGATTATGTCGTATTCGTCCACGCCGAACAGCCTTTTTACGGCGATTTCCTTTCCGTTTCCCGCATTTCTGAACACGGGACGCTCGGCTTTTTCAAGGACGAGTTCCAGCGGCTTTGCGGTTTTCGTCGCGCTGATATAGTTTATCACGTTGTAAATATCCTGTTCGTCCGTGCCGACTTCAAAAAGTCTTGCACACATTTCCGCGACTTCCTTCCAACTTGCGCGCAGAGCCTTTAAGCGGAATCGGTAAATCGCGTCCACGTCGTAACTCGAAAGTTCGCGAAGCACCCTTGTTACAAAGGCTTTTTCAAGGTCGAAATCAAGGTACACCAGCGTCGAAATGAGCGTCGCGACGGGATAATCGAGCTTGTCGTATTTCAGGTTTTCGGCATAATACGACAGTTTATATTTCGTCAGAATGAAGTCCGAAAGAAAGTTTTCGATCTTGTCGCGGATCTCGTCGGCGTATTCGCAAAGCCCCGCCATATAAATATACTTCCTGTTTTTGCTTTCTTCGACTGCCGACGAAAGTTCCTTTATGCCCTCGACGCCCGACAACAGTTCCGAAAACATCTTATCGTCGCCCTTTTCGATACTCACTACGTTTGACCACATAGCAATATTGTATGCAACGCGAAAAGAAATATTATGGAAATACTTTTGTCGTCCGCTTGATTTCGGAACGTAATGATATATAATTATAAAAAACGACTTACCATAAAAAAGATTTTCAATTATGTACGCTTTCAGAGTTTCGCCGCACGTGGAAAACTTAATAAAAGAATGTGCCGCTCGCCTGATTACATCGGGCGTGCCGGTATCACAGTCGGTTTTCTTTTTCGAATGCGGCGGAAGTTCACGATTCGGATACTGCAAAAAAGGCGACGCGAAAGGCGCAAGCGGCTTTGAATACTCGATTGCGATAAACAAATACATCGTAAACGACAAGGATATTTCGGACACCGTCGCGCACGAACTTCTGCACACGATAAAAACCGCGAAAAACCACGACGCCAACTGGAAATATTGGGCAAATTTCGTCAGTCGCAATACGCCTTTCACGATAACCGTCCGCGCGAATATCAAACTTCAACCCGCAGCATATAAAAATAATTCCCGAAAAAAAGTCTTCCCCGTCGAGCAGTACGACGAAAACACGATGAATATTTCGGAATGTCCGCTTTGCCACGACAAAATCGCAGTCAAAAAAACCGTGAAACCCGACAAGTACGGTCAGAGCGAATACCTTTGCAGAAAGTGCCATAAACCGTACTTTTTCACCGTTCCGTCGCCCAGCGTCGCATATATGTCCGCGCGCGAAAAACAAAAACTCGTCGGCGATATTATATCGGGCAGAATAACCGTGTCCGACGACGATCTTTTTTTGAAAATAATGCCCTTTGTCACCAAAAATCTTTGCAACAAACTGTTTATATATTACTTCACGACCTTCCCCGAAATCGTGAACACAAACTTGCCGCGGCGCGAAAAATTCCGCTTTTTCCTTGTAAGATACGGCACTTCCGCCGCATACAGGTATTTCAAATAATAAGTCGCAACATTTTTGCGAAAAAAACAATCAAAAGATTTGACATCAAACGGTAATTATGCTATATTACATCTTGCTTGCGGTCGTGGCGGAACAGGCAGACGCGTACGTTTGAGGGGCGTATGGGAGACCGTATGGGTTCAAGTCCCATCGACCGCACCAATAGAAAAGACGATATTGTTATCGTCTTTTTTCATTTTCAGTTTCTCTTTTTCAAAAAACTTGAAGTATTTTTGAAAATATGCTAAAATAATTTTGTCGAATTAAATTAATCTTTTTATCAGGTCATTAATTCTTAATTGGCATCATGGTTTTTGCACATTCTTGTGCAATTTAGTTCTCGATAAGTATTTTAAATTTGGCGATTACCGTGTTTGTTTTTAAAATGTCAGGTGTCGCATTAATATATTTCACAACGGAGGAAAAAATATGTTTAACAACATCGGAGAAAAAATCAAAAAACTTGCAGTCGTTGCCACCGTGTTGGGTATGATTGCCTCACTTATTGCCGCAATCATTATTTGGGCAGGCAATATGGGTGTTCTGTACGGAATTTTCGTACTCGTCGTAGGTGTAGTTTTTTCGTGGATTTCTTCATTTGTCTTGTACGGTTTTGGCGAGGTTATCGTCAAATTAAACGAGATTGAAAATGATATTCAAAAACTTAAAACGACAAATGCCGAACAAACCGACAAACCAAAGGATAATCAGCCCGAAATTTTATAGGCTTATCAAAAAAACGGCACCAAAAAAGACGATGAAACCATCGTCTTTTTTCATTTTCCGTGGAGAATAACTCAATACACCGAGTAGTCGATGCAACGTTTATTGATTACTTCGATACCGCTACTTAGGATTTGTTCGATTTGGCGTTTTGCTTCGTCGCAATCTTGCTGTTCGATGGCGACGACCAATTTTTCAAGTCTGTCTATAACGGCGTTTTTGTCGCAATAGGCAAAAAGCGACGAAATGAGCTTTAAGAAAAAACTTTCAAACGCGTTGTAAACGAGCGGAAAAATATTGTTGCCCGACGCGCACAAGATAACGTGGTGGAATTTGAAAAGTTTTTGCGCGATTTCCATGGGATCGTCGCAATTTCTGACTTCATTCAAGATTGATTTCAGTTCAGCAACGTCCTCGTCCGTCCTGTACTTTGTGGCAAGATAAGTGCCCTCGCCCTCGTTGATACGCCGAAACTCCATGATCGAGTTGACGGTTTTTTTGTCAAAGCGACCGCCGTTGAAGTTGATAATGGAAATAAGTGTGTCAAGTTTTCCGTTTCGAGAATAGTCGGCAACGAATGCGCCCTTTCTTGGCACGATGTCGATGAAACCCTTGTTTTTGAGTTCGGACAGTCCCAAATTGACGATTGTACGACTAATTTTCATTTCGTCGGCAAGCTCGCGTTCAGTGGGCAACTTTTCGCCGACCTTTAATTGTCCCGACAAAATAAGTGCTTCGATTTCTTTAATAAACAGTTCCTTCATCGAAGGAGCGATAATCTGATTGAATTTCATTTTTACTCCGTATAAAGTTTTGGTTTGACCAAATACCACGATTACATTATACAACGATGTTTTCAAAATTTGCAACAATTTTCAGCCGTTTTTATTGATTTTTTGCTAAATATTTTTAGTTTATTAAATAATTATTGACATTTGTCGGGCTGAAACAATATAATAAATCGTGGTTAGACCAAATAATTTTTGGAGGAATCAAATGAGAAATTTCGACGCCATTATCATCGGCTCAGGCAACGGCGGATTATCAACCGCGTTGACCTTGGCGCAAGCAGGCAAAAAGGTGTGCGTGTTTGAAAAGCACAATATCCCGGGTGGATGCGGGACTTCTTTCAGACGCGGTCGCTTTGAATTTGAAGTTGCACTTCACCAACTCTCTTCTATGGGCACGGACGAAAACCCCGGACCATTACGCAAACTTTTCAAGGAGTACGGCATTTTGGACAAAATCGAGTGGATTCCCATCGAATCGCTCTTTTCCATCAACCTGCCCGACGGAAAGCGCGTACCCATTCCCGCCGACAGAAAGAAAGCGGAAGAAGCCCTCATCAAAATGTTTCCCGACGAGAAAGAAGGCATTTTGAAGTACTTTGAGATTTGCTTCGACTTCTATAAGGAAGCGGGCGAGTTTTCGGCAAAGAGCGCGCAATCGACGGGCGAGCCGAACGCATTGAAAAAAGCGATAATGAAGGTCGGCTTCCCCAAACTTTACCCCACCCTTGCAACCTACGGCGCGCGTAGCACCGACGATGTTTTGAGCGAGATTTTCAAAGGCAAAGAAATTCAACTTTGTTTGTCCGCATACTGGTGCTTTATGGGCGTCCCTCCCGAGAAATTCCCCTTCTCGATACTGGCGCAGTGCACCGCGATTTATATCAGCGACAAACCTTATTATTTAAGAGGCGGTTCACAAGTGATGTCGCAGGCTTTAATGGACGCAATTATTAAGGCGGGCGGTGAAGTCAAACTTAATTGCGGAATCAACAAAATCATCGTCAAAAACGGCAAAGCCGTCGGCGCAATCGACCAGAACGGCGAGGAATACAGCGCAAAAGTCGTTGTGTCCAACGTATCGCCCACGGTGACGTACAACAACCTCATCGACGAGGAAAACGTCCCGAAAGAGGTCGTGCCTTATTTCAAAAACTACGACGTGGGTATCTCGGCGTTGACCTGCTTTATCGCGCTTGATTGCCCGCCCGAGGAAGTCGGATTCAAAGATTCCTTCAACCTCACCTATTCGAGCCTTGACGCCAACCGCGACTTCAAAAACGCCTATTGTCTGGACACAAGCGTCGATCCCATCGTATCGACCTGCTATACCATCGACGACAAAGACGGCTATCCCGCGGGCACGAGCGTTCTGACTGCCGGCACGTTGAAATTCAGCGACGCATGGGAAAAACTCTCGCCCGAGGAATACTACGACGCAAAATATAAGGCGGCAAACACCATTATCGACCGTCTGGAAAAACTTTATCCGAATCTTCGTGAGCATATCGAGGAAATCGAAATTGCAACGCCCCTCACTCACATGCGCTATCTGCACCACCCAGGCGGAGCCATTTACGGCTATGAGCAAAACCTCAAATCCTCGGTGTTCTTTTTCCCGCAAGAAATGTTTATCGACAATCTTTACTTTGCTTCGGGCTGGGTGAATACCTGCGGTTTCGGCCCCAACTATATGTACGGCAACAAAATCGCAAACAGAATTTTGAAGGAGATGAAGTAATATGAAAACCATAAAAGAAACTCTTATCGGCACAATGATAAACGGCAAAAATATCCTCAACGAAATCGCCGTATCCGAAAAAGTGGGCAAAGACTTTTCTCTGGACAAAAACAGAACCGAAAGGATTATCAATCAACTCCACCCCGCGGTTCTGAACCTCAGGATTTCGGAAATTATCCCTGCGACCAAGGATGCAAAAACCATTCGTTTCGTCAGCGAAAACGGATATCTCCCACCATTCGAGGCAGGTCAATACATCAACGTTGCCGTCGAAATCGACGGCGTAAGAACCACGCGTCCTTACTCAATTTGCTCGTCACCGCGCCAAAGAGCGTACTATGAAATCACCGTCGCGCGTATTAAAAACGGCTTCGTATCCGATTACTTTTTGGACAACGCAAAAGTCGGCGATAAATTCGAGGCGAACGGTCCTCAGGGCGTGTTCCACTTCAACCCCGTTTTCCACTACAAACGCTCGGTTTTCCTTGCGGGCGGATCGGGCATCACTCCTTTTATGTCGATGATACGCGAGGTTTTGGAAAAAGGTTTGGATCGCGAACTGCACCTCGTTTACGGCGCAAGAAATATCGACCTGGTAATCTTCGATGCCGAACTCAAAGATTTTGCAAAAAAATATAACAATTTCCACTATACGTTGGTGCTGTCGGACAAGGACGCAAAAGGCGGTGACAGACACGGCTTTATCGACGCCGACTGCATTAAAGACGTCGTGAAAACCCTTGATAAGACTACTTTCTATCTTTGCGGACCGCAGGTAATGACCGACTTCTGCGTAGACATATTGAAGTCGTTGAACGTCCGCTCTCGCGATATTCGTCGCGAAATGTTCGGCGCGCGTCAGGATATCCAAAACGAGCCGGGCTTCCCAAAAGAACTCACGGGATCCGAGGTGTTCAAACTAAAAGTCGGCGATAAGGTCATCGACGCAAAATGCAACGAGTCCATCTTGTGCGCCCTCGAAAGAGCGGGTATCCGCGTCAACGTATGTTGCCGAAGCGGAGAATGTTCCCTTTGTCGCGTCAAGTTAGTTTCGGGCAAGGTGTTTATGCCCCGCGGTGTACTTTTGCGCCACGCGGACGAAATGTTCGGATATATCCACTCTTGCAAAGCCTACCCGATCAGCGACGTAGAAATCGCCCTTTAATATCCTAAAATATCTTAACACAAAAACCGCCGAGCAAACTCGACGGTTTTTTCGCATAAGACTAATATTTCACAATCGTTTTGTCGGTGGACGGATCGAGAATAAGATATTGTAAGGTATCGCCGCCGCGATAAGGCGCGACTGATACTTCCCGTCCGACGTAGCGTTTGTCAAGAAGTTTTGCCGCGCTGCCCTCGGGCAACTCAAATGCAAGCGCTTGATTGCCCTTCACTTGCGGTCGACCGCACCAAAAAAAATGACTTGCACATTCATAGTGCAAGTCATTTTTTACGTATCTCAATAAAACTTCGCTTGAACTTTTTATGATACAGTTTGTTTGGTTTTCACAAAATTCTTAAACTGCTCTTCCGTCAATGTTGTCTCCTCCCCGTCCATTAATCGCGTTATATACCAGATATCGTTTTTTAAAACAGGAAGATAAAAAATGTATCCAGTAAGCAATGACGATTGCTTGTAACATTTTTTCAATTCCTCAAGTTTTAATTTATATTCCATGCCATTAAAATCAGCAGGTGCCGCATTTGAGATATTGACGCTTTTTACTTCAAACAAATGTACTCTATCAAAACAATCCTTCAAAATAAAGTCAGGGTATGACGAGTGTACCCCGTTGAGACAATACTCGAACTTTATGTCCGAATTAACGAGGTAGTTTTTACCCCATAAGTATTTGTTTGCCGGATCAATTTTAGCAGGCTTTGTTTCGCCAAATAAATCGACCTCCGCATTGACTCCCGCATCGGGATTGTTTTTGCCGACCAAAACCCTTTTCGCAACGCGTCTTGGCTCAATCTCGTTTGTATCATCGGCTGCAAGGTCTTTAATTATGCTTGCCCAGATTCTTTCCGCATCGCTATCAAAAGCAAATTTTGTTTGCCCATCTTTTCTGCGCCACACCCAGTCACCTATATTTATATAGTTTCCGTTGTCCGTATATTGAGATTCAACCGGGAAAGAAACGGTTTTCGGCGTTCCGTTTTCATTGCTCGCAATTTCCATACTTTTCATGTAATCGCAAACATATTTATTGTTTTCGTTTATAATCCCGTCGATATTATCGGTAAATGCGAACCATTTATCCGTATTGTCGGCATAATCATAACACATTTTAACAATTGAATTGTCAGACTTTTTTAACTTTTTATATAAATAAAAAATATTTTCATACGAAGAAATCGCAGGTTGCGCGGCGATATAATCCGTCACATTAAAATCGTCTTTTTTGTCAAGCGGTCTCAACCTCGTTGTGTGCAACTGCAAATTCTCGGTTATATCGCCGGGCTCGTCCCATAACTTTACACGGAAGACTTTTTTCCCTTTATCTTCCGGCATAATCCCCCATATCCACGCTGTCATTGCTAATTTTTGTGCAGTTTCAGACAGCGTTTCAAAATCAAGTAAACGTGGATTACGGCGGACTCTTCCCATAACTTGTTCGTCAAGTTGCTTGCTTTTTGTATCTCTTATTTGATACAGCATACAAGCGCGCGGAATATCCCAGCCTTCCGAAATAACCATTTTAAAAATAATAATATCAATCGTAGCCGTATTTTCTTTTGCGTAATCCTTCCATCTTGAAACAGGGATTTTCTTTGCTTTCAGAACATCGTTGGTATCGCACTTTTTATCGTCGTCGACTATAAGCATCCACTTCAAGTCCTGATGCGACGCTTTGTTTAATTCAGGCAGTATGACATTATTCCATTCGTATTCGGCTTTGTCTTTGTTTGAAATTTGTATAATCAAACAAGGATTTACTCCCAACAAATTACGATAATCCTCTTTAATGTTTTCAAATTTAACAATAGCATCCGCAACAGTATCATCGTCGTTACCAATCTCGATTTGCTTTATCAACTTAGCCGCAACGGCTTCATCATCCGTTATCTCAACATCGGGGTTTTGCCCGCGTTTCAAGTTCGGCGTGGCGGAAAAATTCATAATTTTCGTAAAAAACATTTTCGACAGCGTATCGAGATTATTTGTTGCGACGTGACATTCGTCTTTTATAAGATAAATTTTCTTTCCGCAACCGCCGATTAACTTATCAAGAGTCAGATTTTCCAAAAAACTGCCCATCGCTCCTTGCATAAGTCTGCCGCCGGCTTTGTATAAATCGCGTGGCAACAAATAAACATTGTAATCCGTTGGGACAAACAACCGTTCTTCGCCCGCAATCTCGCTTGAAATAAGGTATGGTTTAATATGCGGAAAATCGCCTTTTTCTGAATATTCGCAAAATTTATCGTAATTTTGACGTGCTAATTCACCCTTTGAAAGAGATGACACCAAAAATACCACATCATTACTTTCTTCCAAAATGCGGTTCATAAAGTCTGCCATCATATAAGTCTTTCCACTGCCTGTTGGCGCACGAAAAGTAATCTCGTCTTTCGTTTTAATTGCATCAACAAGATTTCTGACGGCTCTTTTTTGAAGTTCTTTCGCTTCCGTAAGCATCAGTTATCTCCTTCTATGCGCTTTTTCCATTCGACGTCGCTTTCAATCATTTTTTGCGTTCCGTCAAAGTTCTCGCAAACCCACTCGATTTTCTCTTTAAGCGTTTTAAATCTCTCTTTACCGTATAAAGTCTCATCAATTACGTCAAAAGCAGTTTTTCCCGCAACCTTTTCCGCATTAGAGACAGAAGCAATTTCATATACATCCAAACTTCCGCCGAGCGGTTTATGCTTTTCAAGCCACTTAAAGTCTTTGCTTCCGTCGTAACATTCACCCGTCATCGTTCTTTTTAATCTTTTTGTTGTAACGTCAAGCGCAATTCCGTTGGGCGTTGTGTCTGTAATTTCGTTGGATTGACAAAGAATAAATCTTCTCCTTCCTCCGTCTGTGTTATTTAATTCTAAAATCGCCTGCCCGGTAGTGCCACTGCCGGCAAAAAAATCAAGTATTATCGCATTATTATTACCCGACACCATTTTTATTAATTCATATATCAAAGCTGTCGGCTTGGGATTTTTGAATAAAACACTACCATTATCAAATATTAAATCAAGCTCTTTTTTCCCGTTATCATTTGAAAACCTATTATCCATATATGATAATGTCGTATAGGCTTTTGTTGTATCAATCATTTCAAGTTCATTTTTGCCGTTTTTCTTTCTGCAATTCAAGTACGATTTAGTATAAATTCTATCATTCTTGACCACAAATAATTTTTCTTTTATCCCCCACGCAACGGCACTTTTAGACCAACGCCAAACCCAATCGGTTACACCATGACTTCCATTGTGTCGTTCTCTCATACCTTCTAATGAACCACCAGGATAAAATTTTCTGCCGTTTAATTCTATTTCATAATCCATTCCAACGCTATATTGTAGTGTATTATAATCTAATGTTTGTGTTAATGCGTACTTGCCTCTTTCGTCGACAAACTCATCTTCATATTTATACTTGGTTAAATCTGTTTTTTCTTCTTGACTAAAAATAATATCGTTAGAAAAAGTGTAACCGAGAATATAGTCATTATTCTTTGCAATCGTTTGAGTGGATTTGCCTCCCTTTTTCGTAATTCTTGGAACATTTAACAGAAAAGCGGTCTCACCAAAAACTTCATCCATTAAACATTTTACATAAGAATGATTTTTATCATCAATATTACAGAAAATCACTCCATCTTTTGACAACAACTTTTTTGCAATTAAGAGACGAGGATATAACATTGATAAAAGGTTATCCCTGGTCAAAGCATTGTTATAATTTGTTTGGGCAAATTCCCCCATACTGTCTTTGCCGTAAGGGGGATCTATGTAGATAACGTCGATTCTACCTTTATATTCCACCAAAAGATTCAGAAGAGCATCGTAATTATCCCCTATAATAAGTTTATTTGGAATATCATCGCTCCCATCGGAAAAGCTCAATTTTTCATTTTTCTTGAAATACTTTATTGTGTTGCCAATTTTTTCGAGCCTTTTGTCAAAGTGAAATCCGGTACGTTTATAAGTCGTACCTAATTCGGCAATTGCAATCGCTTCCGTCAACGTTTCCGCTTGATTTATAAGTTTGATAAGTAAATCGGCATTGCTTCTCTCAAGGATTTTGTCGTCTACTCTGCGATTAATTTCGTCAATAAGGTTTTGCTTGTTTGTTTCAGAATTATTCATCATATAATTTCCTTTCGATGTTTCTTGCTATGGGAATCAGCATTAATAAACAGTTTAACATATTTACACAATAAAATCAATAAATGAACGATTGATAAAATCAGACTTTGACAAGCATTAATCGGGCTTTTTCAATCGGATTTTAATATTTCACAATCGTTTTGTCGGTGGACGGATCGAGAATAAGATATTGCAAGGTATCGCCGCCGCGATAAGGCGCGACGGATACTTCCCGCCCGACGTAGCGTTTGTCAAGAAGTTTTGCCGCGCTGCCCTCGGGAAGCGTAACGTTGTCGTCGCCGTAGCGTATCATAAGCCGCCCCGAAAACTCGCGGAGCACCGACGGACGAAGTTCGATTTTATCGTCGAAGTATTCCGCAACCTTTCTTGAAAGCGGCTTGTTTCTTAATTCGTCGTACGTCCCGTACTGTTCGATAACGCCGCCGTAAATTATCGCGATTTTGTCGGCAAGGAATTTCGCCTCGTCGATGTCGCTTGTCGCATACACGATAATCCCGTCGAGTTTTGAAAAGATTTCTTTCAGTTTTCTTAAAAACAATTCCTTATCGTCGCCGGAGAGCGGACGTAAAATATCGTCGAAAAGATATAAATCGCGCTTTACGAGCGACAGCCTTGCAACTGCGACGTACGGTTTGACGTGCTCGGGAATTTTTGCGGCTTTGAGGTCTGCGTAACTCGCCAGCCCGAATTCTCTGATCGCGTTTTGTGCGGGCGTAAGGTCAAGCGAGCGTATTTTCAACGGATATTCCACGTTTTCACGCACGGTTTTGCGTTTCAACAGGCAATAATCTTCCAGAATCGCCTGCACGTTGTTGCCCGACGGCTTTTTCAAAAGCGCACGCCCGTCAAGGATAAATTCGCCGTCGTAATTCACAAGCCCCGAAACGGCGTTGACAAGCGTGGTTTTCCCGTCCTTTTCCCCGCCGACGACGGCAAGGCATTTTCCCGAAAAATCCAGATCGAATTGTCTTAACGCTCGTGCGCCGCCACGAAACGCCACAACCACGTTTTTTGCCGAAAATGTATGATTCATTTTTTCACCTTACAAACAATTTAACTCATCATAAGTGATAATTCCGTGCAACGCACTTAACGTCATTGCGAGCGTAGCGTGGCAATCTCCCGGAAGGGACACCATTTTCTTTCACAATGTTCGATTTTCGCAATGACATTAAGTACTTCGTACGGAATAAAACACACTCCCTAAAAAGTCAGAAATTTGAAACTAACTTCCGATAAACGGCAAGATTTTTCTTCCCCTAAAAAGTCAGAATTTTGATGAGATTTTGACGTTTCTTTTGGGGTTCTGAAAATCCTAGTGTACTAATGCGTACACGGATTTTCGGGTTCCCGAAAAAACTCAAAAGGTCGCAAAATTATGACTTTTTATCCAGGTAGGATTGGAGAATAATACATGCTGCAACCGCATCAATAACTTTCTTCCTTTTATTCCTGCTCATATCCGCTTCAAGAAGCACGCGTTCCGCGCTGACGGTTGAAAGACGCTCGTCCTGAAACTCGACGGGAAGTCCGCTTTTTTCCGCAAGTTTTGCGGCGAATTCACGGGTTACTTCGACGCGTTTCCCTTCGGTGCCGTCCATATTGATGGGAAGCCCGACAACGAAAGTATCCGCGTTTTCTTCGCGCGCGAGTTTGATGAAATATTGAATATCGACGTCGTCGTTTACGCGGCGGTAACTTTCGCGGCTGTTTGCACAGATGCCCAGCATATCCGAAACTGCGATTCCAATTCTGACGTCGCCGACGTCAAGACCGATTTTTTTCATAATATCTCCTAATTTACGTTAATTCTGTCAAAGAAGAATTGCGCTTTCTTTTTCATGGTAACGTTGACGACGACTGAAATTACGACGCCGATAACAATCGTTCCGATCCAGAAAAGCGACACACCGAGTTTAATGTTTATCGCGCTTTCGTACTTTGCGATGACTGACATTATCACCATAAACGCGATGCCGAGTCCCATTGCGTAAAACATAGGCACCATCGGGTAAATGTTGCGTTTTATCACCTCGTACGGGCTTGTCCATGACACATTGGGTTTTTTCAGGTCGCGAAAAACGCAAATACTGTTGAACGCGTATGCGTACACGAACAGCGCGAGCGTCATGGGAAGTACGTTTGCCACGTCGCCCTTCGTCACGCCGAGCGACGCCGCGCATACAAGCACGACTCCGACGTACGACACGAGGTTCGCAACATTGATTTTCGTTTTAAGAATTTCCGAAAAATCGACGGGAATATACCTTAAAACGCAAAAAGTCGAGCCTTCGCGCGATATCGCAAGCGACGCGGTGTAATTCATTCCGCACAAAAGCATCAGCGAATAAAAGAACGTAACGCCGACGTTTGAAAACCCGTTTGCAAGCGACGACAACGCTTGTCCCGTCTGCTCGGTCGGGCTTTTCAGTCCGATGAAATACATCACAACGACGATAAGCGGCGTAACTACGCTGCCCATAACGCTGTTGAAGGCGAAACTCTGATTCCTGAAAAGGCACTTGATTTCCCTTAAAAACAACGCCTTTTTCTTTCCGGACAATACGAAAACGTCGTTTTTTGCGGAAGATTTCCTTCTCGTTTCCTCGCCCGACTTCCCCGCGGCTTTTTTATAAAGGACTGCGGCAAGCCCCGTCACGACGCCGACCGACATACACACGACGGCAAGGTATATCAAAACGTTTCTAAAAAACCTCGTCCCCGTGAGAGCCAGCGCGAAAAGCCTGTTGTAAAACACGACGTTGTCGATTGCGATTATCATATCCGCAAGGGCTTTCGGCAAAACTTTCGCCGCGCCCGAGCCCACGAATTTATCGATATATCTGACAAAAACCATATAAATCGCGAAAAATCCCAAAAACATAACGACGCTTAAAACAAGCGTTACGATCGCTTTGTTTTTGAAATACGACACGATTTTCACCATCGGGAACGACAAAACCGAAATTATCGCAAGCGGAACGACGGGAATCGTCAGCGTGGCGACGGGTATCATAAAATAAAAATACAACGGAAGAGTCGCGCCGCCCTGAATCACACCGACGACGTACGACACAAGCAACGGGATAAGGAATACCGAGCCGACAATCAGATCGTTGAGATACACAACCGTCAGCTTTGCCGAAAAAACCGCCTCGGGACGTACGGGCAGACTTGACAAAAATTCGTTGTCCTTTGAAAAGAACATATTTGACGTTACGCCCGAAAACCCTAAAATCAAAACGGTTATCTGAACGCACGTGAGCATTGTCGAAAGAAGTTTGACGTGCAGGCCTTCGAGTGCCGACAAAAACGCGAGCGCATGCGTCATAATCGACATAAGCACGATGATAACCGCAATGCCCAGAAGTGCAAGCGCGGAGTTTGTCGCGTTTGACAACTTATTTTTGGCATTTTGCTTTCTGTCGTCGCTTCTGACGTATCTCGTTCTGACCGCGCGGAAGTTATTCAAAAGCACGGTTTTTAGGACTAAAAAGTATGATTTCATGTTTTTTTTATTGGTTTTTCTCGTTTTCGTCGTCGTTTTTTGTGACGGACAAGAAATAACTTTCAAGCGAAGCGTCGCCATTTTCGCGAAGTTCGTCGACGGTGCCGACCGATCGGAGTTGCCCTTCCGAAATAATCCCCACGCGGTCGCAAATCTTTTCCACGACGTCCAAAACGTGGGAACTGAAAAAGACCGTGCCGCCGTTTTTGCAATGCTCTTTCATCATCTCTTTGAGTTCGTACGCGCTTTGCGGATCGAGCCCCGTCAAAGGCTCGTCCAAAATCAGCAGCGGCGGATTGTGGATAATCGCGCCGATGACGTTGATTTTTTGTTGCATTCCGTGCGAATACGATTTTATCGGCTCGTTGAACGCGTCTTTGAGCCCGAAAACGTCGATGTAATTTTCAAGGCGGGATTTGTACGATTCCTTATCCGCGACGCCGTAAATCGACGCCATAAAGTCAACGTATTCCGCCCCCGTGAGTTGGTCGTAAACAACGTGGCTGTCCGAAACGTAACCTATACTGCGCTTTGCCTCGATGGGATTTTTCCTGACGTCGAAGCCGTTCACCTCGATCGTGCCCGCGTTGAAGCCCGTAATCCCGGTGACGCATTTTATGGTTGTGGATTTTCCCGCGCCGTTCGGTCCGATGAACCCGAAAATCTCGCCGCTTCCCACTTCCAGCGACAGGTCGTCGACGGCTTTCACGTCGCTGCGACCGTAAATTTTGGTAAGTCCGTTGATTTTTAACATATAAACCGCCAAACGTTTTTCTTTATTATACCAAGTTTATTTTATTAGCACAATAAAAAACGAAGATTTTCGGGACTATTTGTTCAGATCGAGCGCAAAGAAACCGTCTGGCGTTACCTTTGACGACGATAAAATCATCTCTTTTATGCGCCACGGCGGCGCGGACGGATACTTTTCAAGCAGCAGACAGCACGCCCCGGCAACGTACGGCGCGGAAACAGAAGTGCCGCTCATTTTGCGATACGTCGAGTTTGCGGCAACCGATACGACGTCGACGCCGCGCGCGTAAACTTCGGGTTTTCTTCGTCCGAACGCAAGCCCCCTTGACGTGAATTCCGCAACTTTATCGTCATTTTTTATCGCCCCTACGCTCAGGACAAGCGGACTTATCGCCGGGGTTTTCAGGGCGTTTATCCCTTCGTTCCCCGACGCCACCACAACCGTTATGCCCTCCCTGACCAGAACTTCCGCGCCGCGCCTTAACGGATCGGAATTGTCGGTGGGCGTCGCGCCGAAACTCATACAGCACACTTTCACGCCGATTTCGTCTTTGTTATCGACAATCCACTGCATACCGTCCAGCACGTCGAACGCGCTTCCTTCCCCGTCCGCTCCGATGACCTTTACGCCGATAACGCTTGCCCGCCGCGCGACGCCCGAAAACTCGCCTGCGGACGTAACGCCGTTTCCCGCGGCAACTCCCGCAACGAAAGTACCGTGTCCGTTGTCATCGTAAAAATCGGGATTACCCGAAACGATATCCTTAAAAACCGAAAGCCTGTTTTCGGGCAGGCAAAAATCGATATGCGGCGACACGCCCGTGTCGAGAATCGCAATCCCGACGCCTTTCCCCGTCATCGAAAACCTGTTTTGAAAAACCGACGTTTTGTTTTCGTCGTCCCCGCCCGAAAGCGCGAAAACCTTTGACGACGAAGTAACGAATTTCACCGCCTTGAAACTTGCAAGACGGTTTAATTCGTGCGCCGCGATTTTCACGCCGACAGCGTTTATAAACGGATACTCTTTTACAATTTCAAACCCGTTTAAGGCGTTTTTCCGCGATAAATAAACGATAACGCCGATTTTTTCGTCAGAAAATGTATTTACCGTATTCAGTAAATGTCTGGAAATTTTTTCAGTCATCGATAAGCGCCATTATTTCTTTCAGTTTTTGAAGTTGGTTTTTGTCCAGCATCGGCGCGACGGTTTTGTAAAAATTATCGAGCCCCGCTTTGTCAAGTCTGCCGTCGCGTTTGGCGCGTTCCGCTTCTTTCACGATTTCGTCCATAAGTTCCTTTTGCGACTTGCCGCGCATTTTCCGGACGGTTTCGTCGTAAGTTTTTTTGAGGTCGTCGGTATCGGCGTTTTTCTTATTGTTTTTTGCGTATTCCTTAAAATTCATATTTCCCTCCGCACTATTTCAATCTATGCGACATATAAATTAAACGTGTGAGGAAAAGCCATGAATTTCAATCCGTTGATGCTTTTGCCCTTGATAATGGGCGGTAAAAACGGCGGCGACGCCGATATGACGAAAATGTTGGAAATGATGAACGTCTTAAAAGACGGAAATCCCGACGCCCTTCTGAGCGCCTTGCCCGTCGACGATAAAACGAAAACCGTACTGAATATGGTGAACGGATTAAACGCCGCAAATCAAAGCGTGGCGACCGAAGAAACCGAAGACTTTGTCGTCCCGCGCGAAAAACCCCGTCCCGACGCACGAATTTTCGGCGCGGACATAAATCGCGCGCTCAGCGAGCTTATGAACGGCGCCGACGGCAGGCGTTGAACGCGGCGATTCTTGAAATATGCGGCGCGACTTATCGAAAGACATTATACAGTCGTTGAAAAATGACAAATGTTTTGACATTGTTCGCCATATTTCCCCTTGTTTCGACAATTTTCTTGACATCGAATACCCCTTAACTCAATAATCGAGTTAATTTATGAGGTATTGAATGGAAACTCCTTTCCCAAGAAAGCTGCGTCTTTTAAGAAAGTTGAAACGCTGCACGCAAAATTCGCTCGCAAAAGCGTTAAACGTTTCGAGAACGACGGTCAGTGCGTGGGAAAATCGGATTGCGGAACCCGATCTTGCCACGCTTAAAAACATACGGGATTATCTGAAAGTCTCTTACGAGGACCTTCTCGACGACTGATTACGCAGGACGGACAAACCTTTTTCCGTCAGTGGCGGTTGCCTCAAAAACCCCGATAAACGACGAATAACCATGCCGTTCAAGAATCGAAAGAACGGCATTTTTTTGTCGTGGGGAAAATCTGACCGAAAGACCGCAACCCGCTTCCGCCTCACGCGGGGTATTTATGACGGTGCCTACAATCCCGCGCGAGCGCATTTCTTCAAAAAACTTCACCGTATGTTCGCGACTGCGAAAGGCAATAAACATAAACTTTTCCATATCGACCTCCATATTTATGTATCCGATACGGCTTTGATATATGCCTTTCGATGTATTATATTCTCGTTTTGAAATTCGCGTAACTTTCGCATCTGCCGCATATAAATAGATTAGCGGAGGAAACATGATTTATTTTGACAATTCGGCAACGTCCAGATATAAGCCCAAAAAAATGCTCGACGAAATGGTGAAAGAACTTTCCGACAGCGCGAACGGCGGCAGAAGCGCGCACGGCGACGCGCTGAAAACCGCATTGAAAATTTCTTCTTGCCGCTCGGTTTTATGCGATTACCTGAACGCAAACGAAATAATTTTTACGAAAAACTGCACCGAGGCGATAAATATCGTCCTGTTCGGGATTCTGAAACACGGCGACCACGTGGTAACGACCGTTACGGAACACAACGCCGTACTTCGTCCCCTTTTCGCGCTGGAAAAAGCGGGCGTCATCACTCTTTCCGTCATAAATCCCGACAGAAATCTGAAAATAAATCCTTGCCACGTCGCAAAAACGATAAAAGAAAATACCGCTCTCGTCGCGCTGAACGCGGTGTCGAACGTGACGGGCGTAATAAACGACTTTGAAAAAATCGGACGTATCGCCGCGGAAAGAAAAGTCCCGCTTCTCCTTGACGCGGCGCAGGCTCTGCCGCACGTAAAAATCAATATGAAAGCGCAAAACGTCTCTTATCTTGCCGGCGCGGGACACAAAGGACTGCACGGCCCGCAAGGCACGGGCTTCCTTGCCCTGAACAAAATGTCCGACATAAATCCGCTTATCTACGGCGGCACGGGGACGAACTCCGACAGCGTGTATCAGCCGCACAATCTGCCGGAATCGCTGGAAGCCGGGACTTTGAACGCCACGGGCACGTCGGACTGTGCGAAAGCGTGAAATGGACGATAAAAAACGCGGATAAAATCAACGCAAAAATTTCAAGGCTGTCGGGAAGGCTGATGTTTGCCCTGAAAAATATGCGCAACGTCGAAGTATATACTCCCGTCGGCGTCGATACCGGCGTGATAAGTTTCAACGTGAAAGACGCCGATTCGACGACGGTTGCGGATATCCTTGACAAAAAATACGGTATTGCCGTCCGCGCGGGCTTGCACTGCGCCCCGCTTATTCACAACCATCTCGGCACGCTTGAAAAAGGCGCGGTGAGAATCAGCGTCGGATACAACAACAAAAACGCGGACGTCGAAAAATTGATTGACGCAATCCGCGAAATTTCAAAATCTTAAAACGACAAAAAAAACGCCGACCGAAATAATCGGTCGGCTGATTTTTAGACAATTCCTTGATAAATCAAAGTTTTTTCAGCCTTTCCTGTCTTTCTTTCACGACCTTTTCATAGCCGTGATCGGACGGCACGTAAAACTTCGCGTCTTTCAGGTCGTCCGGCAGGTATTGCTGCTCCACGTAGCCGCCGTAATCGTGCGGATATTTGTATCCCGATATTTTCTCCTGTTTGTAATTGACGTCGCGAAGATACATCGGGACTGCTTCTTTCTTTACCGTTTGTACGGCGCGCTCCGCCTCGTCGCGGGCAATCACGACGCTGTTCGACTTTTCGCTTTCGCACACGCAAATTATCGCTTCCGCAAGCGGCAAAGTACCTTCCGGCATACCGATTTTTTCATAAGCGGTAAGTGCGCTCGTCGCGACCACCAGCGCGTTCGGATTTGCCATGCCGACGTCTTCTGCGGAATGAGCGATGATACGTCTGAAAATCAGCAGCGGATCGCACCCGGCGTCGATAAGTCGCATCGCCCAGTAAAGTCCCGCGTTGCTGTCGCTGCCGCGCAACGACTTGCAAAACGCCGACAACATATCGTAATAATTGTCATCGCTTATCGACAAAACGCGTTTTTGTATGCTTTGCGCCGCGATTTCTTTCGTGATATGAATTGCCCCGTCGGCAGACGCGGACGTCGTGACCGCCGCAAGTTCCAGCGCGTTCAACGCCGTTCTTACGTCGCCGCCCGAAGCCCACGCAAGGTGTTCAAGCGCGCCTTCTTCCGCAACGACGTTCATATCGAGAAGCCCGCGTTTGTCGTTTATCGCGCGGTTTAACGCTTTCAGCACGTCCTTGTCCGTCAGCGAATGAAACTCAAAAAGTCGGCACCTTGACACGATAGCTTTCGTCATCGAAACGTACGGGTTTTCCGTCGTGCTTCCGATAAACACGATATAGCCCTGCTCGATTGCGGAAAGCACGCTGTCCGACTGCGCCTTGTTCCAGCGATGACATTCGTCCAGCAGAAGATAGGTCTTTTTCCCGTACATCATCAGACGGTTTTTGGCTTCTTCGATGACGCGTTTTGCGTCGGCAACGCCGCTCGACACAGCGTTCAGAATCTCAAAATGGCTGTTCGTATTTTTTGCGATTATGTTTGCGAGCGTGGTTTTTCCCGTGCCGGGAGGACCGTAGAAGATGCAACTTCCCAGTCTGTCCGCGGCAATCGCCCTTCTTAAAAGGCTGCCTTCCCCGACGATATGTTCCTGCCCGATAAACTCGTTGAGAGTTTGGGGGCGCATACGTTCGGCAAGGGGTTTCAACCCGTCGTTTTGTTGGTTTGCGTATTCGAATAAATCCATATTTATGATTTTATCATATCGTATTTTTTATTGCAAGGATTTTTCGACTTTCTTCGTACTTCACGAAAAACTCTCTGTTTTCGTCGGGCTTAATCGGGAACGCGTTGACCGCGCCCAGATCCACGCCGTTTTCGACGACCGAATACTTGTCCGACGGCGCAAAATGAAAGATATATTTCGACTTTTTGTCGTCGTAAATCACGTCGTAGGTTGAAAAGGCTTTCGGCGGCGCGGGACTCACGACGATATTTCCGTCTTTCACGCTCACGCCGAGAAATCCTTCCAACATAGTTTTGAAACACCAGGACGCGCTGCCCGTATACCACGTCCAGCCTGCCCGCCCGAGGTTTTCGCAGGAACTTACGTCGGCTGCAAGAACGTACGGCTCCGCCATATATTTTTTGACCGTCGTTTCGTCTTTGCACTTTTCGACGGGGTTAATCGCTTTGAAAATTTCGTACGCCTCGTCCGCGCGACCGCACCTTATAAGCGCAAGGATAAACCATATCGCGCCATGCGTGTACTGCCCGCCGTTTTCGCGGACGCCTTTCGGATACAGGCTGATATAACCGTAATATTTTTTGTCGTCAAACGGCGGCGAAAGCAACAAAAATAATCCGTTTTTCTTGTCAAAAAGGCATTTTTTTGCGGTTGTAAGTGCGGTATCGACTTTGTTTTTGTCACTTATTCCCGAAAGCGCCGCCCACGCTTCGGATATCGCGTCGATTTTTAAGACGTCGCTTTTACCGTCGCCGAGCCATTCCCCGCTTGCCGTTACAAGCCGCTTGAACCTGCCGTTTTCGTACGCCGCAAGCACGGCTTTTTCCAGAATATTTATCCTTTCCGAAAACAGCGTTTTTTCACGCGAGTCGTAAAACGCGCTCATCTCCTTTAAGACGGCGATATAAAATTCCGAAAGCCACACGCTCTCGCCCGCACTGTCCGTGCCGACTGCATTCAACGCGTCGTTCCAGTCGCCGCCGCGGATTTTCAATAATCCGTTTTCGCCGACGTCGTACGCTCTTTCGATTATTCTTTCAAGGTGCATCAGGACGCTTTCGCGCTTTTCGTGATATTTCGGGATTTCAAACCTCGATTCTTCCGTCGCTGCAAGACAAGGCGAGTCGAGATACGCCGCCGTTTCGTCAAGTATTTGCCGGTCGCCCGAAATTTTGACGTAATTTGCGACGGCGTACGCAAGAAACAGTCCGTCGTCGGATATTCTTGTCCTGACGCCGTGTTTTTCACCGTGCCACCAATGCATTACGTCGCCCTCAAAATAAACGTGATTGCAAAGTTTCATAAGTTCTTCGCGCGCACGCCGTTTGTCGAAATACGCAAGCGACAGCGTATCCTGCGCCATATCGCGGAATCCCGTCGCGCCGCCCGCCTGATAAAACGCCGTCTTCCCGTTCACCCTTGACGACAAAATCTGATACGGAAGGGTTTTGAACAATACGTCGAACGAGTCGTCGCTTGTTTTCACGGAAAAAGGACTTATGTTTTCAAAGTACGAAAGGCTTGCGTTCTTCTTTTCTTCGATATTTTCTTTCGTCGCGTCGACAACGCTTTTATAATCGCCGCCGAATACGAAATAATACTTTTCGCATTCCCCCGCATTAAGGTTTACTTCGTAAAATCCCGAAAACGACCTGTTGTTCATCGCCGTGGACGGAATCTCGCCACCCCGAGAATGTCCGAAAAACTCGTCCTCGTAAAGCCCCGAAAAGGTTTTAAGATACTCGCTTATTCCGTTTTTCACGTTGACAACTTCGCGTATGCCGTCTTCCGTCTTAAAAAACAAAAAGTCGTTCTCCCGCGCCGCGCCGAGACAAGTCGCAAGATACAACCCGACTTTCCCGCGTATTTTTTCTTTTGCGGAAATTTCGATTTCGACGATTTTCGCGCCGCCTTCGTCCGCGATATATTCAAAAACACCCGACGAAAACTTTTCGTTTTCGCCAAAGTATCTGCTTTCGCCCTTTTTGAAAGATACCGCCGCGCCGCGTTTCAGGTCAAAAATATCGCCGTCCGAAAACAACAACGCGCGCTCCGACGGCACGTCCGACGTGAAATCGTTGCGCCACACGGTGAGTTTGCTTTCCCTGCTGTTTCCGTAATAGGTGTATCCGCCCCCGCCGTCCGACGAGATAAATCCGCCGACCTTTCCCGCCACAATGTTCGAGTACGGCAAAAACGTCCTGCCTTTTACGGGCCTGACCTCGTACGAGTCGTTTGAAAAGCCGCCTTCGCCCGTTTTAAACAGTATTTCGTTTTCGCGCCGCGGGAACATTTCCGTGATTTTCGGATTAACAACGTCCGCGTTTTCAAAAAATTCCTTTGAAAAGTCGGAAAAACAAATGTCCGACAGCACGGAAAAGTCCGTCGTATCGTCCAAAAACACGCTTACGCCAAAAAGTCCGCTCGTTGCTTCGGTAATTTCCTTTTTGGTTTTTTCGTAATAACCGTCGAAGTCCCTGTACGCCACGACAAGCGTAACGCCGATTTCCGCGTTTTTTAAGGCGTTCACGATTTTCACCGCTCCGATAAGGTCGTTTTTGTTGTTGTCGTAAACAAACAGCAGCGGCTTTTTTGAAAAGTTTTCGGAATACTTCGAAAACTTTTCGTTATGCCTGCAAATCTTCAGAATTTTCTCGTTTGAAAACGGCTCGTACAAAAGCCGCGGAATAAGTCCCGACAACGTTTCCGAAAACCGTTTGCCCAAATCGTTTTTACGTTTCGAGTTTTCGATAAGGGTGAAAAATGACGGCGTTTCGGTTTTTCTCATTTCGTCAAGCGCGCTTTTAATATTGTCTTTCAGCACGATAAACACGTCGATTTCCTTTGTCGAAAACGGCGGTACTTCAACGTCGGCAAAAGCGATTGCGGCGGGATCGAGCACCGCGCCGAACGGCAAGTCGTATTTCTTTTTCAGAAGTCCCGACGGGTTTTTCACAGTGTTTCCGCGCCCCAAAAATTCATAACGATTCCCCGCGTACGAAAAGTCCGCGCCCGTCGCCCGCATTACAAAACACATATCGTTTTTCCCTTTTCCGCCTTTCCGCGTTGCGACAAAATCGTTGTCGATTTTTGCGGTTTCGACAAATAAATTTGAAAAAACGGGGTGCGAAACAAAATTATTTGCAAAATTCAGCGCAAGGTCTTCGTAAAATACGACGTGATACTTTTTCGTTTCTTCCCCGTCGTTTTTAATATACAGCCGCCTGACTTCGCCCGAAAACACGTACGGCGCGTAAACTTCCGCGCTCACGTTATCGCTTGCGTTTTCAAAGCGGACTTTGCCGGTTTCAAACGTCGTTTTGTATTCCTTGTTTTCGTAAAACGGCGCAAACGTCGGCGTTATTGTTTTCCCGTTTTCGTCGATCACGAAAAAGAAACCGCCCGACACGTCGTCGATATTTTTTGAAAACCTGTTTACAAGTACGCCGCGCCACGTCGAGTACCCTTCGCCCCCGTCGGAAATCGTCACGGCGTAGTCGCTCCCCGAAAGTATCGCGGAAAACGGAAATGCACCGGGCGTTATCCCTCGCGAAAAATCGGAAAAGTCGTCGCCTTTTGAAAATTTCGTGCGCCTGACGATTTTCACCTTGCTTTCGTTTTGTTTTTCGGAAAGCAGTATTTCCGCGCTTTTCACGACGTCGGCGTTTGAAAACAGTTTCTTTACCGCGCCGTCTTTCAGATAATTTGCGACCGCGACCATACTCATGCCGAGATGATGCGCCATAAACTCGGGGACGATTCGTATTGCGCCGCGCGCGTCCAACGCTTCGTACAGCCCGAAGTCGCCAAGCATTTCAAACTTTTCAAATCTTTTCAGGTTTTTAATTGCCTTGCCTTTGAGAGTATCCAGCAACAAATACGTCGAATAAGGCGAGAAAACGAACGAGGTTTCTTCGCCGCGCACGGAAATTTCTTTCACGCCGAATGCGTAATATCTGAAATTATTTGCCGCGTCAAGGTCAAAGTATCCGCTTTCCGAAATGCCGAACAGCCCGCATTTTTTCGTGTTTTTTATGATTTTTGCCGCGATTTTGCTTGTTTTGTCAAAAAGACCGCCCTTTGGCACGTCCAGAAACAAGTCGGGCATTTTGTATTCAAAAGTCGTGCCGGAATACGACAGCAGATAATTTCCAAAATTTCGCGCGAACTTTCTTGAAAGTTTCTCCCACGACGCGGGCGGCATACCGAAACACACGCCGAGATATGAAAGAAGCCTTGACTCCGAAACCACGTTGTCGTAATGCCCCGAAAAGGTGTTTTTCCGTTTGTCGTAGCCGATATAAAAAAGATTTTGCGACTTATCGTACAACGCCGAAAAATCGACGGTTTTCAGATATTCGTCGATTATGCGTTCAATATCGCCCGAAAAATATTCGCGCGCGACGATAAGCGCGGTTATGAAATTCGCACTGTCAACGCTTGACACGAAACAAGGTTCAAGCGGGCTTTTCGTGTTCACGTCGTACCAGTTGAACAAATGCCCCTTGAATTTTTCCAGCGACAACGCCGCGTCCAGCGTGTTTTTCACCCTGTTTTTTGCCGTTTCGTAGTCGGTGATTTCAAGAATGCTTGCCGACACGTCGGAAAGTATCGAAAACCCGATATTCGTCGGCGAGGTATAGTTCTGATAATCCCCTTTCGGCAGCACGGTGAAATTGTCAGGCACAAGCGGATTTTTTTGGGATATGAAATATTTGTACATAAGTTTTGCGTGGGACAAAAGATAATCCGCTCCCTTGATTTTCCTTTCTTTCTTTTCCCTGACGCGCCCCGCGAAAAACGGCTTCCATAAAAGCAGGTTCTTTTTCGTAAGAGACCTTGCGACGGAAACGGCAAAGACGTAAAAATCGACAACCGCGAAATACGGCAGCATGACAAGCCCGAAAAGGTCTTTTATAAACTCTTTCGCCACCCGTTTGACATACGCCGAAACAGAAAGATTTACGAACACGTCGAAAAACCCCGTCGCCCCGACGAATATCGTGTTTATGAAAAACACCGCGATTATTAAGGCGAAAAAAGTCGGGCTTGCCGACAGAAAAGACAATATTAACAGCGCGAGAAAACACGGCGCGGATAATACCGAAAACCCGTTGAAAATCATTAAAAACTTGTAAAATTTGTCGATTTTTTTGTTATTTTCTTTCGGATTTGTAAAATTTACAAACGGCAAAAGTTGCACGTCGCCGCGTTTCCATCTGAGTCTTCGGTTTTCGTCCGAAGAAAAACAAAGCGGCGCGTCTTCGTACACGGGAACGCCCGAAGCCCCTGTGCAAAGGATCGAGCCCTCGATAATATCGTGCGATAAAATGCGGTTTTCGGACAATGCGCCCGACAGTTTTTCAACGTATCTTTCAAGGTTGAAAATGCCTTTCCCCGTGAAAATACTTTTGCCGGTAAGGTTATAAAACAAGTTGGAATACGCGGGATAAATTTCGTACCCGTCGCCGCCGTGAAACAGCCTTGCGTACGCCGTTTTCAGCGAAAAAGCGTTCGTTTTCCCGTCAAAAGCAAGCAGGTCGTACTTTTCGTTTTCTTCGTGCGAAAACACGTTCACGGCGCGCAACACGCCTTTGGGCTGCAACACGCTGTCCGCGTCGAGCGTAATGAAATATTTCGGTTTTTCAAAACCGTCGAAATTGAAAAGTCGCAAAAAATCCTTGTCGCAACCGCTATACAAAAAGTTTGCGTAGTCCTCAACCGCTCCCCTTTTTCTTTCGCGCCCCATAAAACAATCGCCGCGTTTCACCCGTTTACGGATAGCCGCGCGAAGATACGGCGGCAGTTTTTCGTTCAGCGCGGACAGTACGGCGGCGTCGCTTTCGTCGCTTTCGGTCTTACTTCTTTTAAGGTCGATTAAAAGCGTGAACGTCGCGTTTTCGTCGCGGTTTGCGAAATACAGACGGTTCAGGTGCGAAACGGCGAATGACACGTCCTTTTCGCTTGCGATGAACACCGGCACGACAACGTCGACAGAGAACTCTTTCGGGATTTTTTCAAAATTCCTTGCAAACACGGGCGTATCTTTCAAAAACAACGAAAACAGCCCGTTCATCATACGATACGCGACTTTACAGAGCGCAAAAACCGAAAGTATCGCCGCGGGTATTCCGAAAACTAAATTGCCGACCGCAAAATAAACGCCCGCCGAAAGTCCGAAAAGCATAACCGAAAACGCAAGGATATAACACGTCGTTTTGTCGATTTTCTTTTTGGTCATCGACACGTTTTTATTCTGCTTCACGCTCTCATATAGTCCGAAGTCTTCGGAAAACACCCCGCCGATAAGCGATGCCGAATACTTCATCACTCTTTCGGCGTATTCGCTTTCGGTGAGGTTTATGCCGTCCGAAAGTTTCCCGATTTTTTCAAGGCAGGCTTTTTTCGTGGTTTCGTCGGAATATGAAAACACCTTGTCGCGGCTTGCGACGGCGTATACGGGCAGCCTTTCGTAAAGATTGCAAACCGTACTTTCCACTGCGATTAAACTCTTCATAAGGTTTTCGGTCAGCATATCGTTTTCCGCGACGAACGCGTCGAACACTACTTCCAGATCGTCGCACGTTTTCGCGCTTGCGGAAAGCAATTTTTTGATTTTAAGATAGCGTTTTTCGTTGTTTTTTTTGACAAAATGCAAAAAAACGTTGTTCTTTACGTACTTTTTCACAATCCTTTCCGATGCCGAAGACAGCCTTTCCATCTTTTGAAGATACGCCGATTTTTCTTCGACCGCGGCGATTTTTTCAAGCAACGCGACCGTGAGCGTTTCAGGCATTTTTTCGCATTCCGAAAACGTGAAAGGCGTTATTTCGTTGAACGCGTCAAAGGCTTTTTCAAAGTATTCTTTCGTCACGTTTCCGTACGTAAGCGCAACGCACGCGCGTGCAAAAATCAGCGCGCGGGGCTCGCCGTTATGCGGAAGGCGTGAAAAATCGAAGTCGTTTTTCATAAAAGTTTCGACAAAAATCGCGTTGTTTTCGTAAAGCCATTTTTCAAAGGAATACAGTTCCCGTTTTCCCCTGACCTTTTTGGAAATGACTTTGTAGCCTTTTTTGATTTGCGATTTCACGGGCGCGACGTCAAATCCTTTCCCCACAGGTTCGGGCGTCGAAAGCACTTTTGCAAGTTCCCTGATTTTCCTTTCAAAGTCGGGACTTCTGACGTTTAGCGCGACGTCTTTGTAATATTTTTTCCTTAAATTTTTCAATGCGCCGAAAATGCCGATAAGTAGCAGCGCGGCAAACAAAAATATCAACATATCCCGATTGTTGCCGATTTTCAAAAATAAAAACGTAAAAAAAGATTGTCGGTTCATGCGCCGACAATCCTTATGATGCGAGATTAGTCTGTAAGCCGAGTTCTGTCTTGAACGGTCATCTATCTAGACGCGCAGTTGCCAGCGCGTTCAAGCGATTGAGGGGACGGACAGGCGATCCATTGTCCCTTTTCTCTTGCATCGGGTGGGGTTTACATAGCGCGAAACGTCGCCGCATCGCCGGTGAGCTCTTACCTCGCCTTTCCATCCTTACACGATAAATCGTGCGGTATATCTCTGTTGCACTTTCCTTGAAGTCGCCTTCACAGGTATTTCACCTGCACCCTGCCTTGTGATGCTCGGACTTTCCTCATCTTGCGATGCGACCGCCCGGCTAACTCGCAAAGCGAGTATACCCGAAAAACCCGGCGATGTCAAGGAGTTTGTTTCCCTTTCGGAAAGTTTATAAGGTAACCCTTCCGGGAGATTGCCACGCTACGCTCGCAATGACATAAAGTGCGTTGCACGGAAGAATACAAAGGCAATGCCTCGCAATGACAGAACGTTAGCAAAAAAACCTGCTAATTAAAAACCGAGAATTTGATGAGATTGTGGTTTTCTCGGCGGGTTTTGAAAATTCCAGTGTACTTGGGCGTACACGAATTTTCAAGTTCCGTCGAAAAAGCAGAATATCGCGAATTATCGGTTTTTAATCGCGTCGACAGGTTTCTTTCGGGCAATCCTAAGTACAGGTATAAAGCTTGCGAAAAGTGCCGTGGCGATACAGCCCAGAAGGATAATTCCGACCTCGCGAATACCGTAACTTAAAAGGGTTATCGGCAGCCCGTATGTTGCGCGCATGGACGAGTTTACAACGGAAACTACAACGCCGCTTCCTATCGTCGCAAGCACGAATACGATAAGAGAAATTACAAGCGCCTCATTGAAGAATATGCCGAAAACGTCACTTGAACGCGCTCCGACGGCTCGTAAAATGCCGATTTCGCGTTTTTTGTAGGATATCGACGCCGAAATGTAAGTCATAAACAGTATGACGGCGAATACGAAAACGCCGATGCCGACGTACAACAGAATTTTGGCGATTTCTTTAATGATCGAGCCCACCATATTTTCCGCAGAAACGACGTAGTTGACCAGAGAATACTTGACGCCGCCTTCGCTTTTCATTGAAAATTCGACGACTTTTTCAAGGTCGGATTTTGAAAGTTTTTCGCCGGAAATCGCCCTTGCGTATTTACCGACGGGCGCGTTTTTGATTTCGGCGGCAAGGCTATCGGACACGCCGATGAAACTTTTGTCGACAGTGCCGTCACCGGGATCGACGAAGTAACCTTTTATCGTTAAAATTTTCGTGATATACGGGTTGTAAGTCCCGCCGCACTGCATTTTGATTTTCGCGTCTTTCACAAGCGGCGAAAGCGTCGCTTTGATTTCTTCGTTGTCGGAAGAATTTTCTATGCCGTCAAGTTTGTCGCATATTCCCGCGTTGTCGTAATAAACGTTTTTCAAAGCGTTTATAAGTTGCTTTACTTCCAGCACGATTTCGTTATCCGAAAGCGTGGTTTTGCCGCTGTCGAAAAACACGGTGCCCGCGTAATCGGCGGTTGTGAAGTAGTACCGATAATCTCCGCCCATATACATTCTGCGCGTTTTTCCGTTAATTTCTTCGCTTTGCAGAATCGCCCTGTCGTAAATTTCCCCGCCGACGCCGTCGTAAGCAAGGTAGTTTTTAATAAAGTCCTTTCCGCAAAAGAGCAAGCCCGAAAACGCGCTGTTATGCTCGCTTGAAAACTGGCTTTGCAACATGAAGGAATCAAGCGCGTCGTCGTCGCTGCCGACGGTCTTGTCAAGAGCGGCGTATCTGGAATAATCGTAGCCCGTTTTCACGACGCCGACGATTTTGAACGTGCCGTTCATCGCGCTACCCGCGATTTTCAGGTTCGGTTTTGCATTGACAAAGTCCGCGGCGTTTTTAATCCCCGACGCTTCGATATTTTTGCTTTCGTCGGGAACGCCCTTCTCGTCAACGTAGGCGTATCCCCATTTTTTGAAGCAATCGAAGACAAAGTCGCTTATCGCGATTTCGTCGTCCCGCTCCGGCAACCGCCCCGCCATAAGCGAAAGATTGTGCTTTTTCAGGGTGGATTCGTCCTTGACCTCGACGATACCCGAAACGATGCCGTCATAAACCCTGCTTGTCGCGTCTTTCAGGAAATTCCCGGAAACGCTCGCGATGCCGCCGCTGTAATATCCGCTGCCGCTTTCGGACAGTACGGGCAAAAACTCAATGCCCGTCTTGTTTTTCAGGTTTTCGACGTCGGCGTCGGACATTCGTTTTTCGGTGAAGAACTGAGCGCCGATGTCGTCAACCAGCACCGTTTTTCTGAACGTGGTATATTTTATGCCGCTGTCTTGCATCGAGTTGACGATAGCGGTCTTGCTGTCGTACGCGGCAAAACTGTCCACAATCCCGAACATCGCAAAGCATACGAAACACAAGAAAATCGTAATTATCAGCCTGAACGGCTTCGTTTTCATACCGCTGACGCCCATTTTGAAACTTTCTTTCACTGGCATGCGCGATTTAATAAGTCTGAACGGTTTGTCGTCGGAAATTTTTATCGCGTTTTCGTCGGTGGGGGCAAACGACTCCATTTTCCCGTCTTCGTCAATGTGCGACGCGGTTTTTACGTCGGCGTTGACCTTCTCGTCAAGCGACAAATACGCCTCGTCCCGTTCAAGATATTCGTTGATACGCTTTACGTCGTCGGCGGTCAGCCTGTACCCTTTCGGGAAACGCAAAAGTTTCCCCTTGTAGTTTTCCGCGCCGCCCTCTTCCACTTCGGCGTCGATGCGGTGTTTTTCGATGTCGGAAATTACTTTGCCGTCTTTAAGTTCGATCACCCTGTCGCCGTAGGACTCGGCAAATTCGCGGTCGTGCGAAACGACGATGACAAGTTTGTCCTTTGACAACTTTTTAAGGGTGTCGAAAACTTGTATTCCCGTGCCGCTGTCAAGCGCGCCGGTGGGCTCGTCCGCCATGATGATTTCGGGGTTTTTGACAAGCGCCCTTGCGATTGCGACGCGCTGTTTCTGCCCGCCGGACAACTCGTTGGGCTTCCTTTTTCCATATCCCGAAAGCCCGACTTCGTCCAGAATTTCGTTGATTTTTTCGTCGGTCGCTTTTGCCCCTTGAAGTTTCAGCGCAAGCGCGATATTCGCACCCACGTTGAAGTCTTCCAGAATGTTGTATTCCTGAAAAATAAAGCCGAGATACGTGTTGCGGTAACTGTCGAAATCGCCCGTGGAAAATTCCTTGGACGACTTGCCTTTGATGATGATTTCGCCGCTGTCCGCCGTGTCGAGCCCGCCCATAACGTTCAGAAGGGTGGACTTTCCGCTGCCCGATTTTCCGAGTATGAACACAAGTCCTTTTTCGGGAAATTTCAGACTTACGTCGTCAAGGGCTTTCACCTCGCCACCTTTTTTCGGGCGATAAGTTTTTACGATATTTTTAATCTCAATCATAAAACCTCCGTGGCCGATGTTTTTACCGACCATAGATATATTATACTTTATACAACGATATACTGTAAAACGAAAATATACCTTAATTTATACCTTAATTTTCGCACCCCGTCGCGCACGGCTTTCAATTTTTCAAAAGCGCAGATTTTTCGCATTAAAAAAGCATCTCGCAAGGAGATGCTTCTTCGTTTTATTTTTCGGGTTTTTCGGGCGCGATTTTAAGCGAGCCGTTTTCCGCGTCGACGACTATTACGTCGCCTTCGTCAAGGTTGCCCGAAAGTATGATTCTTGCAACCGGCGTTTCGATGTGGCTTTCGATGAAACGCTTCAAAGGTCTTGCGCCGAACGTTACATCGTAGCCGCCGTCGATAATGACGTCTTTTGCCGCATCTGTAACTTTAAGGTGCAGATTTTGCCTTTCAAGCCTTGAATTGAGTTTTTCAAGCAACAAGTCGATTATCTTCTTCACACTGTCGCGAGTAAGCGGAGTGAACGTTACGATGTCGTCCAGACGGTTCAGGAATTCGGGACGGAACGTAGATTTCAACAAGGCGGAAACCTGCTCTTTTGCCTCTGCCGAGATGTTGCCGTCTTTGTCGATGCCGTCCAGAATATACTGACTGCCCAGGTTACTGGTCATAATGATAATCGTGTTTTTGAAGTTGACCGTTCTGCCCTGACTGTCGGTAATTCTGCCGTCGTCAAGCACCTGCAAAAGCACGTTGAATACGTCGGGGTGCGCCTTTTCGATTTCGTCGAACAGCACGACGGAATAAGGTTTGCGCCTTACCGCTTCGGTAAGCTGACCGCCCTCGTCGTAGCCCACGTATCCCGGAGGCGCGCCGATAAGACGCGACACGCTGAACTTTTCCATATACTCGGTCATATCGATTCTCACGATATTTCTCTCGTCGTCGAAAAGGTAATTCGCAAGGGTTTTCGCAAGCTCGGTTTTACCGACGCCCGTCGGACCTAAGAACATGAAACTGCCGATAGGACGGTTTTCATCGGATATGCCCGCACGCGAACGCAGGATTGCGTCGGCGACTTTCGTGACCGCCTCGTCCTGACCGATAACTCTCTTATGCAACTCGTTGCCGAGATTCAAGAGTTTAGTTTTCTCGCTTTCCATAAGTTTCGTTACGGGGATACCCGTCCATTTTGCGACGATTTTTGCGATTTCGTCCGCCGTAACTTCGTCGCGGAGCAGGCTTGAATTTTCGTGTTTGCCCGCCTTGCTTTCGGCTTCTTCCAGACGTTTTTGAAGTTCGGGAAGTTTGCCGTATTGCAGTTCCGCCGCGCGCGTGAAGTCGTAAGACCTTTTCGCTTCTTCGATTTCAAGGTTCACTTTATCGATTTCGGCTTTGGTTTCCTGCACGCCGACAATCTTTTTCTTTTCGTTTTCAAGCTGGGCTTTCATCTCGTTGAACTTCGCATTAAGTTCCGCAAGTTCCTTTTCGATGCTCGCCTTGCGCTCCATCGACAGTTTATCGCTTTCTTTTTTTAATGCGGATTCTTCGATTTCAAGTTGCATTATCTTGTGCGAGATGTCGTCCATTTCGGCAGGCATGCTGTCGATTTCGGTACGAATCATGGCGCACGCTTCGTCGACAAGGTCGATTGCCTTATCGGGCAGGAATCTGTCGGTAATGTAACGGTCGGACAAGGTCGCCGCCGCAACGAGAGCCTGGTCGTGAATTCTCACGCCGTGATAGATTTCGTATCTTTCTTTCAGTCCCCTTAAAATCGCAATCGTGTCTTCGACGTCGGGCTGATCGACGGTCACCGGTTGGAAACGACGTTCAAGCGCGGGATCTTTTTCGATATACTTGCGGTATTCGTCCAAAGTCGTCGCGCCGATGCAGTGCAACTCGCCACGGGCAAGCATAGGTTTCAGAAGATTGCCTGCGTCCATGCTGCCTTCGGTCTTGCCTGCGCCGACGATAGTGTGCAATTCGTCGATGAACAAAAGCGTCCTTCCTTCCTGTTTTTTGATTTCGTTAAGGACGGCTTTCAGCCTTTCTTCAAATTCGCCGCGGTACTTCGCGCCCGCAATCAACGCACCCATATCCAGCGCGAAAACCTTTTTGTCTTTCAATCCTTCGGGGACGTCGCCGCGCACGATACGCTGTGCAAGCCCTTCAACGATTGCGGTCTTGCCGATGCCAGGATCACCGATAAGCACGGGGTTGTTTTTCGTCTTTCTGGAAAGAATCCTTATGACGTTTCTTATTTCCTCGTCACGGCCGATTACGGGGTCGAGTTTTCCGTTTCTTGCCCTTTCGACAAGGTCGTATCCGTATTTATTGAGCGCTTCGTAAGTGTCTTCCGGGTTGTCCGTGGTGTTGGGCGCGGTTTTGATTTTTTTCAAAGCGTCCAGAAACGCCGCCTTGTCCACGCCGTACGCCGAAAACAATTTTTTGAGATTCGCCGTCTGGTTGTCGAGAATACCTTCAAAAAGATGCTCGACTCCGACGTATGCGTCGCCGTCTTTTTTGGCGTACTTTTCGGCAGCGGCAACGACTTTCGCCGCTTCGTTACCGAGATACATGCTCGCGCCTTCGCCCGAAACCCTCGGGAAAGATTTAATCACGTTTTCGACCGCGCCTTTAAGACTGTCGGCGCTTACTTGCAGTCCTGTTAAAATTTTATAAATGAGTCCGTTTTCGTCGTCAAGCAAAGCATATAAGAAATGCTCGGGCTTGATTTCCTGATTGTCGTGTTCGAGAGCGACGTTTTGCGCGCCCTGCACGGTCTCAACGGCTTTTGCGGTATATTTATTAGTATCCATATATTATTTATCCTCCTTTTTACGATAATACATACGCGAGCGTTGGCAGTCAGTGTTACAAACTGTTAGCACTCGTAACCTTTGATTGCTAATTATTGTAACACTTATTTTAGATTTGTCAATACCTTTATGAAAAAAAGTTAAAGAAAAATACAACAAAAAAAGCACGCGAAGCGTGCTAACGGCGCACACTGCGCTTTTGAAATCGCATTATCGCAAGCGATAACGCTCACTCTTTTGCTTGTGTGCGC